>Ga0114930_10000048_pt1 | contig 125728 bp, 129 predicted proteins | sample AnhtaG_FD_87300 | JGI IMG/M metagenome (GOLD analysis project Ga0114930, IMG submission 87300) | Deep subsurface microbial communities from Anholt, Denmark to uncover new lineages of life (NeLLi) - Anholt_01485 metaG | ecosystem: Environmental > Aquatic > Marine > Oceanic > Sediment | place...
CCTCTTTATCCTTGATATGGATGGATTGGAGGTTCAAGAGGCTTGAGATGACCTGCATGTTGTTTTTCACCCGGTGGTGGATCTCTCTCAGGAGGACTTCTTTTTCCCTGAGCGATGCCTTGAGTTTGTCTTCTGCCTGCTTGCGCTCGGTGATGTCCATAATCGTACAATCAAAGCAAGGCTTTCTTCCAGCCGCATCATAGACAACCCTGGCAGTAACCGATCCCCAAAAGGGGGTCCCGTCCTTCTTCCTTAATTGTAGTTCCACCTCGGTAGCACTTCCCTTGGCTAAGAGGTCGTCTGAAAAGGCCTTTCTATCCTTGGGGTTCACATACATATCAGCCACGCTCATCTCTTTAAGCTCTTCCTCTGACTCCAGGCCGAACATCTTGAGGAAGGTGGGATTTGCCATCAGGAATCTTCCCTTGGGGCCAGGTATAGTTCTATAGACCGCAACCGGCACGTTCTCAACGAGGGTGCGGTAGCGCTCTTCAGACTCCTTAAGCGCATTCTCTGCCTTTACTTGCGAAGTGATGTCTATACAAAATAGAATAACCCCTATGATATTACCTTTATCATCTCGGTAGGGGATCTTATCGGTTCGGCCCGTCTTTGTTTCATCAAATAAGAGGGGCTCGATAATATTTCTTTTCGGGATACCAGAGGCCATTACCTCCTTATCATCTCGCCAGTATTTCTCAGCAAATTCTCGATTCGAGGCGATATCAAAGGCTGATTTCCCCTCTATATGATCCCTCGGCAGATTAATTGCATTAGCGTAGGTTTTATTAATGCGAATGTATCGATTGTTCTTGTCCTTAAAGGCAATCATGGCCGGGACGGAATCTACGATGGTTTCTAACTCCTTTTGCGTCCTTTGAAGAGCCCCCTCTGCCTGCTTGCGCTCGTTTTCTGCCGTTTCTAATTGAGCAACCCTTTGGCGCAATTCCGCCAATTCACCCATAAGTTGCTCTTTCGTGTTATCCTCATCTTTCATGTTATTCCTCCTTGATCGGGCACGGACTCCAGCATTCTATTTCGAAGCAGGCTTAGTTTCAAGTAGCTCCTTTTACAATAAATCGGCAGTATTGGCTTGATTCTAAAGTAAAGAATACTTATCCGTGGAATAGTCCATTTTTTCTTGAAAGAAGAGATCGGGTTGGTCGAAAATCGTCCATGGATGGTCTAGAAGTTGTAACTCCGATATTACTCTGAAACCTGTCCGTTAGAACTAAGACTTTTGTAGAAGCCTCGGATGATCGAATCTCAACCATCGCCACGACGAATGCAAGATGTTATCGACAATCTTGAGCCATCCTTCATTCTGATGATGAGCGTTGGAAATATTTAAGAACCATCTTATTTCTCTATGCCCCGGATCATAACGTGATGAAAAACACCGGGAGTCCGTCCGCCATCGTGAGCCTCAGGCGAGACGGGCGGGCGTCGAGTCGGGCTAATCCTAGCATGGGCAAACTTTTACCGTTTCCCTGCTCTGTTGTTCATTTATTTAAGAGCGTCCCACTTCACAAACATTTTTGGTAGCTAGCCCTCGAATTTGTCTTTGATGTTAGCCATAGCCAAATTGGCCTCTCGTTCGTTGCGCCTCAGCAGCAATTTTTCGGCTAGCTTGCCTAGCACTGGAATGGGAATAGTGTACTCGATATCCAACTTCATTTTTGTCCCGCCATTATGAGGCTCAAAGTTGTAGATCCAAGTGCTGGTGACGCCCCCTTTGCTCTGGGTCGCTCTCCGCTCGTTAGGGATATGCTCGGTAACCGTGGACTCCCCCTTGAGCCGCATCCCAGCCATTTTATATGTCCACCGATAATGTTGTCCGACTCCAGACCCAGTCACATCATGAATCTCCGTCATACTCGGTACCCAGTCGACGAGATTCATTGGGTCAGCGACATAGGTGAAGACTTTCTCTACCGGTGCATTAATAGTGATGCTTCTCTCTATCTTTGCCATGGTCCTTCCCTCCTTTCTAATAGTAAAGAAGACAACTAGTGAATGTGAGACTCCATTGTTGTGCTCCCAACAGAACTAAGGCCCTGTCAAGAGCAAGGTTTGCACATTTTGAGTGGTTTCTCCATCGGATAACCTCTTGAATAGATATTAAATCATGGTAAGACCCTGAAATCTGGTAAAGCTCCTCGCCCTCAACCTGCCAGGTGAAGGAAAAAGGCTTCTGAATCGACCCAAATTTCACATTCTCTCTCCTTCCCCACCCACAGACCATTCACCTCTAATTCCTGTATATTGTGGTATCTGGCAGCTCCCTTGGGTTGTACAATACGTGCCATATACTGAAATCCTAGAAATGTAATGATTACATATGGTAGTTGAAAGTTCAATATCGGATTGAATACTCGTAACGAAAGAATCTCCGTGGAAAATACATACTTCAAGATGTTATCGACAATCTTGAGCCATCCTTTGTTCCGATGATGAGCGTTGGAAATATTCAAGAACCATCTTCTTTCTCGCTATTCACATTCTATGAGTATCTGTCAGATTAAATCGAGAGTTTTTAAATCGAGTTACATCGAGATTTCCTGGGCTGGGTATCTGATTAAATGCAGGTAACTACAGTTTGAAAGCTCATCCAGTTAACATATGGGAATAAAGCTCTTCATATCTGTCTACAATCCTATCCCAAGAGTAATTTTCCATTACATATCTCCTGGCCCCATCTTTCTTAGCCTCCACCCTCCATCTTGATGGCTGCGGCAATAGGCAGGGAAACTGGCAGGGAAAGAATGAGCATGAAGGTAGAAAGTATGATATCCAAGGGACGTTTAGGAAGGGGTTCTTTTACGTTATGCGTTATGCGGGGTTAGCGCAGGCACTGCCACTGCGGTAGATTTAGGGAAGGCCGTTTTCACATTCAGTTTAAAGCAATAGGTTCATCTTGGACAGACCAGATCTAAATGGGGCACTGTATTTTCTTTCTTTCATCCATTATCCTAATCCTATATCCTTCGTCTCTTAGCTACTAAGCCTTCAAACATTTTCTCATAGCCCTCAACTATGCTCTCCCATGAATACTCCTCTTCAGCTATCCTTAAAGCAGCTATACCCTTCTCCTTCACCAGATCCTCGTTTTCCATTAGCATCATGATTTTTTCTTTCAGTTCTCTCTTGCCTTTATAGTAGATGCCTGCATCTCTCAGAACCTCTCTGTGCTCTGGTACATCGTTAGCAAGCACGCAATTGCCTGCCGCCATTGCCTCCACGAGGGCTGGGTGTGTTCCTCCTATCTCCGTGGCCTGAATATAGAAGTAGGCATTTGATCTAAGTTCATTATAGGAATCTCCAAATTGATACCCCGTAAAGATTATATTGGGATTGCTTGTATCCCTTACCTTCCTGATGTAATCATCAGCAAAAGGTGCATCTCCAACCATGACGAGCTTTTTTGTCGGCGATTCAATCGCATCAAATGCCTCTCTCACAAGGAGTGGATTATTTTCAGGGTCAAAACGGCTTACAAAGAGTATGTATTCATTTGGTATAAGGCCAAACTCCTTCAGGGTATTGCCGGGTAGATGGCGTATTATGTCAGCTCCGTAAGCTAAGTAGAAAGAATGCTTACCATATTTTTCTCTGTAATACCTCTTTATCCATTTTGCATCAGTTACCACGGCACTGGCAGCAATTCCTGCCATTCTTTCTGAAAGCTTAAGATGCCAAGAGACTACCCTGCTCCACTTCTTTCTTTGCCACTCAAGACCATCTATGTTTATGGCCACCTTCTTGCCGAAAATCCGTGGGATAAGACAGAAGGCCGATGCACTCACACCAAGCATAAAAACTACATCAACTTTTTTAAAGGATACATGGAGAAGGGAGAGAACAGAAAAGAGTAGCTTTTCAAAGCTTTTTTTTCTTACCGTCGGCAGCACTACCCTTTTTACACCTTCATAAACCTTGTCGTCACAATTTGAGTAAGGCTTACAACAATATACTGTTACTTCGTGGCCCTTTTTTGCAAGACGTGTTGATAATTGTTCAGCGAAGGTTTCGAATCCGCCGTAGCACGCTGGTATGCCACGAGTACCTAAGAGCGCAATATTCATCCCGATTTCTCCGCTATGGCCAACAAAGATATGTACCTTAATCCCAATAAATGGAATATATGGTCCACAGGCATTAGAAAAATATACGAAAGCTTTCTGCTTTTGTTCAGTATCCTCCGCAACACGTTAATTAGCGTTTTGTTCTTAAATGCTCCACCGCGCAAACTTCGTTTATCAGCGCTCCTAAGAAGGCTACCTGCGTAGTTACGAACCAAATCATACACGCTCATTTGTTCCATTATCAATATTGTTCTGATTCCTATTGCATATAAACACCTCTCAAGGGCACTTCGACCAAAACGCGACAAATGATGAGGCGGATAATCCAAGCCTGGTCTCCAACACATTCTTTTATTCGGGACGGAAATTATGACCAACCCACCAACTTTGAGGATTTTTGAAACTTTGCAAAGAAACTCTTTTGGACTTTGAACATGTTCAATGATCTCGAATAGTGTGATGACGTCAAATTTGTGATGTTCTACTAAAAGATCATCTATACTTTTGGTGGATATCCTATTTTTGAGCCCGTATTCTTTTTCCCCGTACTCAACTGCCATGTTGTTAAAGTCTATCCCATAAGCATCGAATCCCAATCTCAACATTTTCTTGACGAAAAAACCGTTAAAGCAACCTACATCTAATGCTTTGAGATGTTCGGCTGAAACTCTCGTCTTCAGAAAACTCAGCGCTTTCATATGATTCCACTGCATGAGGTCGTTGTAGTTCTTGCTCACACTCAAATCATCAATGTAGTCTGAATCCAGCTCATAAAGATGACTCCCTACATCAAAATTCTCTCCCATAAAGAATTCATAACCGCACCTCTGGCATTGGTAATGCCCAAAATCATCATGAACTCCGATCTTGGTCACCTGATCGGAATTGCAACACTCACAGATATTCCTAAGCACCTCTTTCGACCTCATGAAAAGTAGTGCTCTAAGGTAGCTTTTATCAGTCTTTCTGCGTTGAACTTCGTCTCACACAATCCCCGCGACCTTAATCTACTCTTCTTCAAGATATCCTCATCTAATGCCATAATTTTTGTGGCAAGAGAATGTTTGTCAGCAGGACTACAAAGAAATCCATTCCACCCATCTATTACCGTTTCTTTGCATCCTGGTACATCAGTGGTAACAATAAATTTACCAAATGCGAGGGCCTCTATTAATGACCGTGGCACCCCCTCTCTATAGGACGGCAAAACAACGGCATCGGAACCGATAATATAATCCATGATATTTTTCTTAAAACCTAAATAATGGACACCGCAATCATGAGCAAATCTATGAATATTGTGCCCGGAGATCTCATGTTTCGAATCCCTATCTATAAGCCCCAAATGGATGAACAGGAATTCCCCAGAAGATGCGCTTATTATTTTAGCCGCATCATAAAATTCGAAGAATCCCTTTTCTTTTAAAGCTCTAGCCGGAAACAAGACAATTTTTTTGTTGCTAAGATCCTCACCAACCTCATCCGATATCATCATTCTATTTTTCTGTCTGCGAGCTTCATCGGGAAGATCAAATTCTTTCAAATCTATTCCAGATCCATTAGTCAATATAGCTTTATCCTCGTTGATAATCTTTAGTTTGACAAAATAATCCATATCGTCAGCATTTTGGAAAAAGACTTTTGTAGCGAATTTCAGTGCTATCTTGTATTGGAACAGCAGCAGGAACCTTAAGGCTTTTGTTCTAAGATCATCATAAACAAAAAGTGTTCCTAAACCGGTAATAGTGACGAATATTTTTTTAACACCTGACAATTTTGCTGTAATCGTTCCGTATATTGCCGGCTTATGCGTAAAGCTATGTACGATATCTGGCATCTCAGTTGCTATCAATCGTTTTAGCTGAAATATTATTCTGATATTAGTAAAGATTGATGCTGAGTGACGTACAAATTCCAGAACAATTGGCTTCACTCCCAGATCCGACAATTTGTCTATATATTGACTCCTTGAAGTGATCGAACTCACTAACTGCTTTTTCTGGATGAGTCTTTCTATGAGGGGCTTTCTAAAGACATAAAGCGCCCCATCTGTGTTACAAATCATCAGAATCTTCAACATGTTCTTTTCCATAAAAACCGGTCGTTTTGCAGTTAAGAACTTGTTGCGATTACTGTCTGAGTGCACATAAAGTTACCCGCAAGCTAACCTGCAATTAACGATATGTTGCCACGGCCTTTTCCAGTAGTGACAACAAACGTGGTGCAGTAACCTGCACACAGTACTTATTTTCAACTTTATTTCGGCCTGCACCACCCATCTTCTCTCTTAATAGAGAATCCTCCGATAATCTAAGCAATGCGTTGAGCCAATCGGAGGTGCTCATGGTAAGAAAGCCATTAACACCATTTTCAACAATTTCTTTATTCACCCCTACCGGTGATGCCACAACCGGCAGGCCGCAAGCCATGTATTGAATCAGCTTATAACCACACTTACCCTTTTCTTCTGGTCTATCGGCAAGTGGCATGATACCCACATCAAATTTCTGAAGTTCAGCAACTTCGTTTTTTTCTGACCAGGGATGTATCTCGGCGGGTAAGCCTTTCAGATTAAGGTTGCCCGCGCCAATGAGGACAAATCGAGCGTTACCCCCCTCACACACCTTTCTAATGGCGGGAAGCACGGAAGAGATATATTGCGTGCTTGTAGGAGAGCCCATCCAACCAATATTAAAGGTTCTTGATCGAGATCTACTTTTTTTGACTGTATACCTATTCAGGTCAACCACACTGGGCAAATACTCAACTTTTCTTGCCCCGGCCTGCCATGCACGCTCAGCAAGATACTCGTTGCAGACAATAACAAGAGCTGCCCGCCTCATCACTGTGTCAATTTTAGTACTCAAAAGTTTACGTATCATAACCTTTCGATGCAAATCATAACGATGGAAAACTGCATCGTCATAATCAACCACATAGGGGATTTTCAGACGGGAAAATATCGCCTCCTCCCAAAGCGGGAGCCACGGAAAAAGCTCTTTTTCAATCCACAGCAGATCAAAATGGCGAATCTTAAGCAATACACCAAGCCGACGAAGGTAAGCGTTGATAATTACTGCTGGCGCTGTTCTCTTGCCAGTGTAAAAGTTCCTAAGGTAATCGTCTCCCAGTAAGTGTGCGACTTTGACATGAACGCCCTGTTCTTTGAGATATGGAAGATACTGATAAGAACGAACACGGCTGCTAGCACCGAGCTGACCGTAGCGGCTTAGCAGGAGAACCTTCATGATTCTTTTCGCTTTAAGATGGCATTAAGGAGTGTGGGTATCGAGCTCCAGAGCATGGAATATCCCCGAAAGGTTTCGCGGATATCTTTGCCAGACCTGCGAGCAATGCCTAACACAGAACGAGCCAAAGGTTCTAAAAATAAGGTCCCCATCATTAAAGCCGTTGCGGAGCACCAGCCAAAATTTTTGTACCCGTAGAGAATACGGCTACGTAGGGCATAAAACAGCCTTGTTGCCTTGATCTGGTTGGAGGTGCCGCCGCCTAAGTGATGGGCTTGCACATCGGCAAGGTAATAACTATGCCAACCGTGTTGCCAAGCCCGTAAGGAAAAGTCGAGATCTTCAAGATACATAAAGAATCGCTCATCAAACCCGCCTAGCTTGTGGAACAAAGACCGACGAACAAGAAAAAAAGCGCCAACTACATGATCTACTACCCGACTTTCCTGGTGATCCCAGTTCGACATAAAATGGCTGGGAAAGCATTGGGGAAAAAACCTGTTCAGACCAAGCATCCTGGAAAAGAAACTACGAGTTGTCGGAAAATTGGAACAAGTACGACCGATTTCCTTGTCGTCACCGACAAGCTGAATCCCGACAATCCCGATTCCTTGACTACTAGGATGCTCCATGAAGGATAGAGGCCTGGCCAGGGAATTTGTGAAAAGACGGGTGTCAGGATTAAGAAACAAGAGGTAGTCCGCGGAACTGTCAAAGACGCCTTGATTGCAAGCAACGGCATAACCCCGGTTTTCTGCATTCTGGATAACGGTCAGTGGTAAGTCCAACCCCTGTAAACCATTGACTGAGCCATCTGAAGATGCATTATCCACTACTACCACTCGGCTGAGCTGAAAACCATCTCGGTTGACAGTAGTGATTGATACGAGGCAGTTAAGGAGCTGCGATCCTGCGTTCCAATTCACGATGATGATATCCAGGCTTACCATCAACAACGCCCCTTGGCCCCTGAGGAGCACTTATAAAAAAGTATAAAAACAGAACAATAAAACACTGCATCCACGTTGATAAAAGATTAAAATATTGGTCCTGAAAGAATTGCATGAATAATGGGTATAAGAAAAGCGCATACAAAATTATATACAAAGGTTTGTTAAGTCTGGCTTTCAAATAGAGGAAGCCATGCCATAGACCTAAAAAAAACTGTATCAGTAGTGCTCCGAATATTGAAAAGTCAGCATAGTAAGGTTGGTAGATGGTGTAAACATTAGTAAGCACTGGCACGGCCACAAATTGTTGTGCCAATAGAACCGGGCTAACATCGAGCCCAAGCTTATTTAGTATTACAAATAGAAAGCGAAGCATATTTTCGCCGTAGCCGATCGGGATATTAGAATGCATATAAATATCAAACGCTGGCAGGCTAGACAACAGATAGGCTCTCATATTATCTAACATGCTTAGAGCGTTCTCGAATAAGCCGCTGCCCATCCTAACGCCCTTAAACGTCAAAGCCCCTATTGTAACGAATACAACTAAGCCCGTAACGGCAAATAATAAGAACCCTTTGACTATACTGAGCTGGCGGGTTATCACGAGAAGTCCAACAAAAAAAATCAGAAACATAAAAACGGATGTTCTGCCCGTAGAAAATACTGTATAGACTGCTGCTACCCCAATAGCTATTAAAACCCTTGACTTCTTCTGATTCTGAAAAGCGACCAAAAACTGCAAGCCAGCTGAAACGATACTTAAGGTACCTAAATAAGCAAGTAACCCGTAACTTTCCCTATATCTTGAGGCGCTTAAAAAGAATCGCAGATTGTAAAAAAAATGGTTATCAAGGGGCCCACTTATCCCCAAAGAATAAGCCTTGTACAGATAAAATGGTAAGCCCAGAATAGGTAACCAGAAGATGGCCTTCAGGAACATATTTTCTTTAATGGCAACTTCAGATGCTACGAAATTATTCGCAGGCCTGCACTTAAATGTCACCATCAAAGAACCCACACTAAACATAACCAGCCCACTGATAATTAAAAAATAAAGCTGAAGTGATAATGGGATAAAAAACAAACCGCTGGAAACAAGATATAGAATAACGACTGAAGACCATATGATTCCATGCAATACCGGAGGGTAAAGTACATCCCTATGTTTCATGTAGTTCACTGATGTTATTCCTAACATCAAAAAAATGATGAATATTTTAGTTATTTCCATTTAAGGCAGGTTCCCATCATTTGCTTTAGCAGAAAACGTTCACCGATGTCCATGACCACAACCCATACAATCCAAACATAAATAAACAGAAACAAAAGGAAAAATCCAACCTTCAAGAAAAATGGCAAGATAAATGTGGTAAGACCGACAGTAGCTAACGCTATAACCGACACATAAACATACATTAACGAGGATCGATCATGTGGCTGAGTAGGTAACAAACGACTTGATATAGCGAAGAGAGCCAACGCATCAATTGCTGCTCTCAATAACCAGCATGCAGCAGCACCTTTGATGCCGTATGCACCTACCAGCCACCAAATAGTGACTAGATAAATAGGTAACTCCAGTAAATGTAGCTTGCCTGTAATGTCTGGCCTCCCTGCTCCTTGAATGAGTGCAAAAGGAACGTTTGCAATCCCATTCATTAAAACCCCAACTACAAGAATTTGCATGACGACGTAACTATTTTCAGCGAATTCAATCCCCAACCATATGAGCAGGAGTTCTTTCGCAAAGATGACAATAAACACAGTGATTGGAAATAACAGGAGAAAGGTATATTTGATACTGCGAAAAAAGAGTTCTGCTGTGCGATATGGATCTTGGTGAAATGCCGAGCTGAAGGCTGGAAATAACACAGCGACAAACGCGCCAGGAATAATCAATATTTTGGTCACGACATCAAATGGCGTTGCGTAGTAAGCAACAGCAGCGACAGAAATGAGGGCACCTATCAAAAAGCGTCCAAGGTTAACCATAATTGGACTGACAATATTTGAAACCGTCATCCAACCTCCAAAGCTGATAAGGGGGTTGATAAGCTGCCGCTGATATTTGATACCGTAACCCAATGCGGGGATCACTCGAAAACACAATACCATGTAAACCATACAGGCCACTATTCGACCAACCACTAAAACGGCTATTACAGCAGAAAGGCTGTGAGAAAAAGGTAATACCATTACTGGACCGGCAAAGCTGAAAACCCCCATAGCGCTGCGAACGATGCTGACTAAATCGAACCGTTGCTTGGCTTCAAGGATGCCGCGGACTCCTGCAGTACAGATGACCACCGGAATAGAAACCGATAGGAGATAAAAACCATAGAGAGATTCGTGCTGCAGCGTTACAGGAACCTTGAGCACATCATAGACCAGCCAACGCGCAAAACACAGAGCCAGCAGTAAGCCAAGAACACCGAGCATCAACATAAGAAGCAAAGCAGTCCATACAATGGCAGGAATCTCATCTTCCCCACCAGAACCTAACTTCCTAGCAACTAACTGAGTCAGTGCCCGCCCCAACCCCAGATCAAATAAACTAAAATATCCAATTACGCCCCAAGCCAACATTAAGACACCAAACCGATCTGTGCCCAGGCGGTTTATGAGTATCGGTATTGCTATGAGCGCCACAATTAGCGGCAAACCATGGCCGATAAGATTATAAAGCGTGTTTCGGGCAAGCAAGCCTCCATCAACTGAGATTGTAGAGTGTGAGTTTAGTGGATGGCCCATATTAGTTATCATCCTCGAAGTTAGTAGAAATTGCTCTGACAAAGGCATTACGGTAAGGCTCTGAACCTGCACTCTGTCGTACTTTGATGACTGCCAACCAACATTTTTGGTATAAGTTCACACATATTAAAAACGGGATGCTTGTATTTTTGTCGTTTCTTAATTTCATTAGGTTCATTTGGATCATTAATATCGCATAGATGATAAATAACGTAGAGGTTCCCCGGTAAAGTAGGTTAAGCACTTCACGGGGTTAACATGGCGTTTGAAGCTTAGAACTCCTTGGTGATAGTATTTAGCCCGTAGCGCCTAGGATGCCCGCGCTCAGGTAAGGGTGCAACCACTATTGCTGCCAGAACTGTGAAGAGCAAGGCATTAGCAGGGATATGGAGATTGAAGTCAACTACGCTGTGAAAGAGTATGGCAGTTATACCAGACATGGCACCCAGGGTAGTTCCCCTGACCAGACGGCTTGGGTTCTTCAGTTTCCTGAACCCTCTCCTGTAAAGTGCAATAATCATCCATACAAGGATAACCATTATCGGCAGCCCAGCCTCGGAAGCGAGGTGAAGGTAATCGTTATGGGCCATAAAATAGCGGCTCGCAAACCCCGGTGGCTGGTATTGAGTAAAGACAGTTGCAAAGGTACCCGGCCCGGTTCCCAGGAGAGGATGATCCTGAATCATCTCCACAGCCCCTCCCCAGACTATCACCCGGGCTCTAAGGTTTGGAGTTTCTCCTCTTTGCTCGAAGGTCCTGATTCTCTCTACTACGGGTGTGCTGACCAAAACAACGAGCGCCACAACCAAAAATCCGCCGGCCAGGGCTGCGACTAATTTTTTCCGCTCGAAATAACGATTTGTTACCAGGGCAAGGGCCATAAAAGCCAAACCTATAAGGGACCCGATCCAACCTCCCCTTGAAAGAGAAAGGACCAGGGCTGCAAGCATGAGAAGGGTCAGGTAGATCATAACAAAGAGTTTGACGCCCCTGAACCCGGTAAGGAAAAGCCCCAGGATCAGGGGGATAGCCATCTCCATGTATCCGGCCAGGTGATTGTAGTTCCCAAAGGTGGAAGTCACACTATGAAGGCTCTGTTTAAGGTCCACATAATCCCACCAGGGGAAAGGGTTGGCTCCAAACCTTTTGAAAAGTCCAAAAATGGAGAGAAAGGTGGCTACTCCGATAATAAGATAGATAAGCTGCCTGAATTGGGACCTGGTTCGTGCAGTATGGATAATCAAGTAGTAAATGGTTAGGTAGTTAAACAGGAGAATGATGGACCAGATGCTGGTGTATCTATGCATGGAGAAGATAGCAGACAGGATTGACAGGATAATCAGGACAAAAATTGGTTTGTCCAGGGGGGTGCTGATCCATTTCCATTCCCACCTCAGGCATCTGTCAACCAAAAAGGCGGTGAGGGCTATCAAGGTGACCAGATGGATGATGCCCACTGCCCAGCCCTGGACTGAACCCCGGGCAAGAGGGGTGAAGATGAGCAGGGCGTAGAGGGCATAGCGCGTAGTGCTCAAAGCTGAAAGTTTAAAGCTCAAATAGCTCAAAGGTGAATGCTGAAATAGCTCAAAGCTGAAAGTTTAAAGCTGAAAGGTGAAGGCTGAAATAGCTCAAAGGTGAATGCTCAAGGTTCAAAGGTGAAGGCTCAAAGCTGAAAGGTGAAGGCTGAAAGCCCAAGGCTCAAATAGCTCAAAGCTGAAAGGTGAATGCTCAAGGTTCAAGGCTCAAATAGCTCAAAGGTGAATGCTTAAGGTTCAAAACCAAAAGGCGAATGATGAGAGTTCAAAGCTGAAAGGTGAATGCTCAAGGTTCAAGGCTCAAATAGCTCAAAGGTGAATGCTTAAGGTTCAAAGCTGAAGGGGGAAATTCCTATTCTATTGAATTAATCAGTCCTTTAATCATAGATGCTAGTTCTATGCCGCGGACTTTAAGCTCAGAACAACGATCATCAGATATCCATTTATTTCTTCTAAAGATTTCAAGCATGGTCATCGTTTCTAAATCTTCATATCCAAATTTCATGGAAGATTTTTCGAAACCTTTCAGCTTTGCGCTGTGAGCTATCAAAGCTATGCTTCTTGCGCATTGCAAGGACAGCTCCGCCCCTTGAGTTACACAGGTGATCTACAAGTAAGTATCTGTTTTTACAGAATAAGAGGCAATATATTAAGTATAACTTATGGCCTATGCACCATGCGTCAGGCCCTACGCACTCTGGTTTCAGGTTTGAGCCTTCAGCTCGCGGTATCTTTCCTTGTACTGCTTGTTTTCCGGATCAAGCTCCAGGGCCTTTTGATAATAGTCCATGGCAGCAGGCCAATCTCCAAGCATTCTGTAGGCCTCAGCGGTTTGTGCATAAAAGGACGCCGTTTCAGGACGTAGCCTGATTGCCGCCTTCCAGTCCTCAACTGCTCCCAGGTAGTCTTTCTGAGCCCATCTTATCGAAGCCCTGTGAGCAAACAGCCAGGGGGATGGTTGCGCTGAATGTTTGATGGCAAGATCGGCCTCTTTTTCAGCCCTTTCCAGTTTTCTCATCCGCTTAAGCACCTGGGAGAAGACAAGATGGTACTGGCTGTTTGCCGGCTCAAGAACCGTGGCCTTCTGTATTGCGAGCTCCATACCGTCCCAATCATTTTCTGCCTCAGCAATTCTGGCCAGCCAGTAGTATGCCTCTGCTCTGGGCTCTCTTTGGTTAAGGTCAACCAAGACCCCGCGCGCCTTGTAGTATCTCTTAAGGTCGATCAGGTTCCGGGCCAGGAGAATATCCGACTGGTAAGAAAGGCTAAAACGACGGCTCACACGCTGGTAAAACCGGTAAAACTCCTCACTGTAGCCCTCATTCTTATAGATTTGATAAAGTCCTTCAAGATCCCCTTCCTTAGATCTGCTGAGGTCCAGGGCCTCAAAGAAGGTTTGTTCTGCCCCATCAGGATCCCCATTTTTCAGATAAAGGCGACCCAGGTGGATATAATCTCCAGCGTGGTTGTTAAAGGGCTGATAGAGGAGTGCCTTTGTGTAATGGGATATGGCCCCGGACCACTCCCTTTCCTCGGCCAGAAGAAAGGACATGCTCCTGTGTGCTTCTCTTTGAGAGATGCCCTCATCGATGGCCTGCTCAATACCCTGTTTAGCTGCCTCTTTGACATGGGGAGACCAGAAAGGCTCTCTCTTTAGATAATGATAGGAAGGCGGATATATCCGGGACAGGGTGCGGGCAACGGTTAGGAGTTCTTCAGTCTCCTTGTGATCGTAAAGATAGCGGGCCAGGGCATAGTGGTAGAGAATACCGTTGGGCCTTAAATGGATGGCCTTCCTGAAAAAGGGCAAGGCCTCGTAAGGATTGTTCTTCTTTTCCGGATGAAGATATTCATAGAGTTTTTCAAGGCGTACCTCTTCCCTGGCCAGGCCATAGATGGTTTCGGCGTCGATGGGATTGAGCCTGTTTGCTTCGTGGTAGTAAACTTTTGCCTTGAGCGCAAAAAGAAATGCAGTCTCAGCACCTGCTACGGACTGGCCTAGGATATCGTAGGCCCTTCCCAGTTGTTTCGGGATGCGGTAGTCATGAGCCTGATAGTGATATGCCCTTTTCAGGTGACCAATAGCCCGGCTGTAATATCCTTCACGGAGGAAATTCTCAGCTTTGCGATAGTGGATTTGAGAGACAAGGTGAAGAAAGAGATAACAGAAGACTGCAACAGAAAGAAAAAGTATCAAGGCGCAGAGAACAGAGGGCACAACGCCAGGCGATGCCTTTGCCCTTTGATCTGTACCCTTTGCACTATTTGTTTTCCCCATAATATTTTGAGTAATATTTGTGATAGTATTTGTAATAGCCCTCTTTTTTGATATCAACCTGACCGAGAACTACACCGAGCAGGTTGGCCTTTGCCATCATGAGTTGCTCGATGGACTTTTTCACCATCTGCCGGTTAATCTTACCGGCCTTGACCATCAACACGACTCCATCCACCTGAGGAGCCAGAAGCAGGGCGTCACTGGCAGGTAAAGTGGGTGGTGAATCCATGACGAGGATATCGAATCTTTTCTTCAGATTGGATATCAGAAAAGACATTCTCTCAGAGCCCAAAAGCTCGGATGGATTGGGGGGAATATCGCCGCTCGGCAGGAGAAAAAGCTTGTCCGTGGAGGTTTTGACAATGGAGGCATCGATCTTTTTCTGTAAATAGGGGATTTCTTCCTCTCCAACCATCAGTTGCCGATAGAGCCTGGGGAAATCGATTGGATCAAAGGAGCTGCGGTCGATCTCAGATTCGAGAAGCTCTTTAAAAGAGAATGTCCCCTTTTTAAACTGCAGGGCTGCCCTGAGGCCTTCCATCATATGGATGGTGAGGGGACCAGTCAGTTCCTCCCTTTTTAAAATACCACTATTGATGAGAATAAAACCGAGTTTCTGTCCGGTATCCCCCTGCCGCCTTAAAGCATGCGAAGCCTGTTCTTTGGTGAGCAACCTGTCCTTGACCAGCATAGTGGCCAATTTTTTCTCTTCCGGCCTGGTGAGCCAGTTGAGATCCGCCAGGACTCCCTGGACAAACAGGAGCTCCACTTTTTCAGTGCCCTCCGAAACATGCAGAAGGCCGGTCTTTTTCTGCAGGGATAGCAAACGAAAGAGGTCGCCTATTGAAATCTCCTCCAGAGAACCGTGCTGGATAGGGGAACTAAAGACATCGGAGAGTAATCCGGTGAGGCCATGAGATTCCTGAGGGGGAAATAGGCCGCTCAGGGAAGGCTTTCTCAGGTCTGCGTCAATCATCACAACAGAGCTTCCGGCCTGTACCATGGTGTAGGCCAGATTGGCAACCGTGCTGCTCTTTCCCTCTTCTTCGCCCGAGCTCGTGAGCAAAAGAGAACGAAGCCCCTTTTCCATAAAGGAAAATTTGGTATTGGTCCTCAGGGTCCTGTACGCCTCAGCAAAAGAGGAGTTCATCGGGTAGTTATCCAGGAACAACCTGGATAGAGCTGAATATTCATGCGGCCGGGGCCTCTTTTTTTGTCCTGCACTGCTCACTCCGCTTTTCCTCAGAGCTTTAGATTTTATCAGCTCGGTTTTTGGAACGACTGTGAGGACTGTCAGACCCAGGTATCTGCGGACATCCTCTTCCGTGTGCAGCGTCCTATCCAGGTATTCCCACAGAAAGGCCAGTCCAACGCCAGTCAAAAGGCCAAAGATAATGCTGAGGACAAAATTGAGCTTCTTCTTTGGTTTGACAGGAAACTGCGGCACAATAGCCTTTTCTGCTATCCGTATATTTGAGACATCCTGGGTGCCAGTGATATTAGACTCTTTTATCTTGGACAGTAAGGTGTCATACAGGTTCTGGTTCGTTTCGACATTCCTCTGAAGGATGGAATATTTTAGTTCCCTTCTGTTGGCCTGCAGGGCATCGTTTTCGAAATCTGCCATGGTCTTCTGAAGGACTTTTTCCTTGGCAAGGAGGACCGATCGTTCAGCCTTGAGGTTTTCCACCTCTTTTCTTAACTCCTTCTGAAGCTTACTTCTGGTATTGTCGATCTTGGTCTCGATCTGGATTACCTTCGGGTGTTTTGATCTGTAGACCTTGCTGAGCCTGGAAAGCTCTACCTCTGATTCAAGGAGTTGGCTGTAAAGGGTATCGATCAGGGGATTATTGAGCAGGGAACGGAAATGGAGATTGTCTGATCCTGAAAAGGATGTTTGCCCCAGTTTTTCTAATCTGGCATCTAACTCAAGTCGCTTATTTCTGGCCTGTATATACGCATCGTTGAACTCCTCTAGCTTCTGTGCAATGGCCTTTTGCCTTCCCGTAACCGAGAATAGCTTTTCCCGCTCCTTGTAAGCCAGAAACTCCTCTTCAGCATCTTCCAATGTTTTCTTCATTTCGTACAGCTGATCGCTCATCCAGCTCAGGGTATTTTGCGAGGATTTAAGCCGATTGCCGATATTAAAGGCTATATAGGTCCCGGCAAGAGAGTTGGCTATATGGACGGCAATATCTTTGTCATGGTCATCGACGCCAATCTTCAAGAGCCGGGTATCTCTGATCTGCTCAATATCAATCTTCCTCTTGAGCTTTTCCGTAAGATCTCTCAATTTTTCCCCAGGGGTCAGGAATTTCTCTTCCCTCCCAAAAAGCAGCTTGATATTGCCCGTGAACTGGCCCAAGAGCTCTTTCCACGGATTGACCTCTATGCCTTTCTCCCCTTCAAGCTCATCCAGTTTGAGGTCTTTAATAACACGCTCCAGCACTGGACGCGAGGTGATAAGCTTGAAATGGGTGTTGAAGGTTAATGATTGAGAGAGATAGCTTTCATAGTCTAACCGCTCACCGGTCAGTGGTGATGTGCTCTGTTCCTTTTCGATAACAAGGGTGGTGGTGGCCCGGTACACAGGTCTCAACAGGAAGCTAAAGAGCATGGTCATAGTGAGCACCACAAGGAGAGAGGTAATTACGGTCCATTTGTGCTTTGAAAGGATATAGTAATACTCAGCAAGGTGTGGGGACTGATCAGTTTCTGGGGTATTCATGATATCTCCATCGCTAAGTGCTTCGATTCGCAAATACTATAACGTATTCTCATGAGTATAATCTTTGCGATTGTCTTCGACCCAGAGCTCAGACCGAAGGGCTCACTCGGCTCGGCCGAGGACTTCGAGTGAGCCTCAGTCGAACTCCTCGTCGCGGGCAGCACTTAGTCCCGAGGGCTTCGACTGAGACGTGTCGACGAGCTCAGGTCGAGTCGCTCAGCCGAAGTCTAAATAAATACGTCATCGAATTTCTGAATCGAGGGACTAAGCATAGGGCATGGCGCAGGGCGAATGGCGCAGAACCTATAGGGAATGGCGAATAAGTCATGGAAATGCGCTTTGCCCGTTACGCTTTGCCTTTACAGCCACGTCTCTGGCACATGGATCCTGTCTCCGGGCTGCAGCTCAATGTCAGGGATTTTCCCTTCTTTCACATCGTTGAGGTTTACCCTGATTGTCTCCTGTTTGTCTCCGCGTTTCCTGATAATCCTGGTCCTGTTAGGGGCAGCGAACTTATCAAATCCACCTGCCATGATACAGGCATTGAGGGCGGTCAGGCCTTCCTGATAATCGTACACCCCCGGTTTTCTTACCTCTCCTTCGACATATACCTTTGATTCTGCCAGATCAAAGGCCTTTTCAAGGGGAATATAGACCACGTCACCTGATTGCAGGATCACATTGCAGCTCATATCTCCCTTGTCCAGGAGTCTTCTCAAATCTACCGTGAGGGGATTCTTATACGAGAGGGGATCATCAAGCTCCTTTCCTTTCTGGATTTGCTCCAGGGCTGCCCGCAATATATAGGCTACGTTTCCTCGCTCCGGTAGCACCCCTCCAGCCTTTGCTATGAGCTCCATCAAGCTGGCCTTTGAAGACATCTCATACATACCCGGTGATTTAACCGCCCCGGAGATATAGTATTGAAGGCTGTGGTACTCCTTCATGGCGATATTCACTTCAGGATTTACAAAATAGTCTCTGGCCAGGGCTTCGGCAACACGGGCTTCCAGTTGGCGAATTGTCAGGCCCTCGGCCCGAACCGAACCAATAAAGGGTGCACTGATCATGCCCTGGGCGGATACGGTAAGATCGACCTCAAACTGCTCTTCACCGCCTGCATATATCGTCAGGGTAATGATATCGCGGGGGCCAATAAGGTACGCCTTTTCCTGAGCAACTGACAAGCCGGGGAATAAAAGAGGGAGTACGTGAAAAACCAGTAGCATTAAGAATGCAGTCCTCATGATCCTTAGAAAAGAATCTATCATCATCGAGCTCTATACATAGCAAAGCGCATAGTGCCAAGCGCTGTAGGCAATGCCCCATGCGTCATGCTATGCGACCCGTACACACCCTTACCTAGCACCCAGTTCATACGTGAAGTCAAGTGTGGCCATATAGTATCTGTTGTCATAACTAAGGCCTGCCAGATTGGACTCACGGTCCTCAAAGCCAGCAGTTATAGAGAGGGTCAGCCAATCAGTATACCTATATCCAAGGCCTCCCGAAATGACAGAGGTTTCATCCTCCCTCAATGCAATGGTTCCCTCCGGGGTAAGACCGGTTGTTCTTTCGTAATCGCTTGTCTGGTAAGAGAGTCCAATGGAGCCCACTATTTTTTCTTGAAAGACACGCCACGCACCCAGGGAAAAACGCCTGGCCGTAAAATACTCTTCTCCGATACCTTGATCGTTCAAGTTCTGTTCAAGGGCACAGGTGATATGGCTCCTGGGCATAGGCTCAGGAGCTGGTGGATTCTGTCCTATGACGGCTATCCGATAGGTAAACACATCTATACCCTCTACGGTTTCATCATCGAAACTTCGGTCGTGGTATCCGCCACCTGCCTCAAGGGAAAAATATTTGAATTGTTTCCTCACTATAAGGTTCATTTGATCCGAGGTATAATCAGAAGTTGTCACACTGTAGTCCCGATTCCAGTGCTGGTATTCAAGATCAAGGGATGTTTTAGGGGTGAGATTGTATACGAGATCGAACATGGCCCGATGTTCAGCGGAGTCTTCTCCAGTGGCAACATCATAGTCTGTTTCTGTATAACGGTATTTCAGGCCCAGCGAGAATTTAGGGCCAAAATCATAAAAGATCTGGGGTGTCAGCCGATTGATGGTGTATTTCTCTCTGTCAATGGAGTTACTGAACACGTCTGATTGAGCCGGATCACGGGTTTTGTAATTAGAATCCTCGATCCCCAAAAGCAACCGATCAGAAGGCCTATGTCTGGCCTTGAGTATCAGCGTGTGTCCGGTATAATCCTCTTTGCCTGCAGGTTGCTGGCCAGGAGGGACAGGATCCTGATCATCGTAACTGTAGTCATTCAGGGTGAGGTTCACGGACACCAAGCTTTTGGGTGCTTCAAGGCCAAGATCAACCCCCGGTTGCAGGAGATAGGTCCAAACCTCCCTGTCAAGGGCCTCCGCCTTGTAAAAATTGTTATCTGCCCGCCAGGTGGCTGCGAACCTTGGTTTTACGGTAACCTCTCCAACCGCAAGACCTGCGCCACAAAACGTTAACATAAGTGCGATGATAGCAGCCGACCATCTGTGCTCAATTCCAAATATCATTGCGCTCCTCCTTCCGATTTTCCTCATGAGAACCTGCAGAATAAAGGTTTGTTATGGTAGATGTATGTACGCTCTTTTATACAGGGCTAGCTGGTTCGGTGTCCTCAATGGGTGGTTCCTCCCCAATAGGGAACTCGAGCTTTGGCTTTGCTGCAGGCTTTGCGGGTTCAGGTGGCGCTAGCTTTTCAGCGGGGATTTCTATAATTCCTTTTGCGAAATATTTGGCGTCCCCCAGGGCCTTTTCTGCCCGAGCTGCGGCATCCCTCACCGTTGCTAAGTCAAATTTTCTAGCTGCCCTCCTGGCTTCTTCGGCAGCCTTATCGGCTTCCCCTGCAGCCTCCTCCGTCAGCTCTGCCGCTTGTTCAGCCCTCTCTGCTGCCTGGTCACTCTTTCTAGCAGCTTCTTGATCTCCTGCCGTCTTGGCTTCCCTGGCAGCTTCCTCAGCTCTCCGGCTGAGTTCCTTGAGTTCTTCGAGAATTACCTCGGTCTGGGCAGCAGCTATGAGGGCATCTGTAGCGGTACTGACAACTTCAGCCCCCCTTACTACTATGGCATCCGGGTTCTTTAGAAGCTCAGCGGCAGCTACCTTAACCGCCTCAAGGGCCCCCAGTTTTGCTTCGGCGAGATCAACGGTCTTTCCCGTGGCCTTTGCTTGTTTGGCCTTCTCATGCGCCTTAGCTAAGGACTGGTAAACCTCGTTTACCGCAGCTGCGTTAATTCTCGGATCTGGGAAAAACTCTTCGATAACCTTTCCGCGACAATCTGCCTTTCCCTTGTAGATACCCAGATAGGTAGTCATATTATCATAACCAAAATCCGCGTCTGAGCCGCTCAACTCACATACAGCGGTCGGGGACTGGAGGTAATTCTTCTTTTTAGATGTGCCGCTGTCAAACCGTATTTTACCTACAAAACAGGTAATCCTGCGCACCCCCTTCCTGCCTTTAAGCACCCAGAACCCCCGTTCCTCTTCGCTTTCCTGGATCATAATACTGGTAAAAGGTTTGACATATAGTGCGGCTCCATCGTCGAATGCGATTTGGACCTCACTTCGTCCCGTCTGCATGCGGTCGCCCTCAAAGAGGATCTGGCCTACATCCGTGGCCATGGAAACTTTTTCGCCACTCAGTATAATAACCTCGCCTCTAAAGCCGGCTATCTTTGCTATAGTCTTTACACCATGGGTTTGAGGAGCACATAAAAACTCCCCGATACATAATGCCAGGAATACAAGTAGAATTCTGAATTTTGGATTCATGATCTTGTCGTCCCTCCTTTTCAAGAAAAGATAAGAAATAACCACTGTTTTCTAAAATAGACCATATTAGGTCACCTATCAACTACAAATATAAGCTGCAAGAGTCAATAGCAAACCGTTATCGTGACCATGGACATGGGGAGGAAACAAATGGTATGCCGATGGCAGCTGGACCTTATACCACAAAACAAAACGACCCTCTTTTTATTCAGGCATGAGAAGAGCACGTGAGGAAATTGAAAAAGAGCGAGTTCCAACCCCTGAATAAGAAGACCGAATAATGGAGGACGTCGAAAAATCAGATAAGAGCTCTGGCCACCTCAAAGATATGGTTGCCATCGCAGTTAATACTGGAATGCGCATGGGTGATATTCTCGGTATGAAAAAAAACTGGATTGATCTTAAAGAAGGGCTTATAATCGTCCCCAGACAGGCACAAAAAGGGGAAGCAAGGACAAAAGGTCCCTATTAATTCGGCTATCAGGCTGATAATAAAAAATCTCCTAAAGGGGAACAGGGGGTTGACAAATTACGCTTTCATGATTTAAGGCATACGGCAGCTACCAATTTGGCAAGAGCCGGGAACATGAGAACCTAAGAAACCTCGCGCGCCTGTAGCTCAGCTGGATAGAGCAGCGGACTTCTAATCCGCAGGTCGCAGGTTCGAATCCTGCCAGGCGTACCAGAACCATCAAGGGTTTAAGCATTTTCGCTTGAGCCCTTTTTTTGTACTGGGTGCGTATAGGGTGCAGATAGGATCATGAGTATTTCCACCATTCTATTATTGCAACAACCAGGACAGAAATACCTATAATACCCCATAGCACCCACTCCATCCAAGAATCAGAGGGAACACTTAAAATGGCGATCAACCAGAGAATGAAGCCTATGCATCCGCCTAAGACTAGATAGGTTATTCTACTTACTTTCATGCCATGTTACTTCTTTCTTATATTCAGGATCATCCAAAGCATCCACCTCATCCTTTTTCTTGCCAGGCATCCAGTGGCTATAAATATCTAATACAACCTTTTGATTGTCTCCTAGCTGATTAGCGACATCGACCACATTGTCACCCTTGGAAAGTCTCAATGTTGCGTAGGTGTGCCTCATGTCATGGATTCGGATCTTTCTTAGCCCCGCCTTTTTCAATACCTCATTGAAGATCCTGCGTCGCCAGTTATCTGAGTCAATCAGGCCGCCTTTATCATTGGTAAAAACCCATCCCGAGTCCTTATTTATAGGAATAACTACCCTCTGCTCTTTCAATTTCCATAAGGTGTCCGTTAATTGCCTCGACATATCGACGCTTCGAGATCTTCCGCTTTTCGGGGCCCCTACCCTGCCCTTTGAGAAAGTCCTTTCTATATTGATTGACCTAGCGTTGAAATCTATATCATCCCATTTCAAGGCCAATGCCTCACCGATCCTTAGCCCTGTCCTCGCCAGGAGAAGAAACAAGGGATAATGTCTTGAAAAATCAATCCTGGCCGTATGCAATAGTTTATCTAACTCATTTCTAGTCAAGGGATTAATGGCCTCTTTGCCATCCTTCGCCTTGCCTATCTTTCCGAGCCTATGAGCGGGATTCGCAAGGATAATTCCGGCATCTATAAACTCATTTAGAACGCCCGTAATCACGGCTTTGTAATGGTTTACGGTACTCCTGGCCTTGCCCTCGTTTATTTTGCCATAAAGGAAATTCTTTATTTTTGCCCTAGTGATATCCGTCACCTTAGAGTCCCCAAAAACAGGCAGAACATGAATCCTGAGTATGTCTTGATAATCTTTAGCGGTTGACGGTCTGCAAGTGGCAGGAACAGTTATCTTAATCCAGTTATCCGCATATTGCTTGAATGTTGGAATTTCCTTAAAACCGAACCCTCCAAGTTGCAGCTTTGCCCGGATCCTGCTTGCTACGATTTCGGCTGCTGCCTTGTCTCCTATTTTCCTAGACGTTCTCTGGCCCCTATGGTTAATAAATACCCACCAGGGGTTTCCCTTACCCTTGATTTTTTGCCTTATTGTTACTGCCATATCTAACCTCCTTGCTTTACTTAAAAATGACGGTGTTTCCTGTATAGAATTCCTTAAACCATTTTATTATTAGTTCGCCTCGCGTACTGTCAGGAAGATTATTAGGGTCAATCATATTAGAGATAACAATGCCTTGGTATAAATCACTAACCTGTTGACGAAATTCATCATCCCTAGTTTTAATTTTTGAAACTAACCAGAAATTTCCTATCGTAAAACCGGCAATTACTACTGTAGCAATTGCAGAAACCCATATTGCATAAATGATGTCCATAAGCTATACCCCTCTTTCTTTACCCCCTAATTGCTTCATAAGCTGTAAATTTGTATTTAAAATGAGAAATTTGTGGTGTAGGCCGGTGGTGAATTTCATGGTTGGTGTAGCTATTCAGTTGGTGTTTGTGGAGCGGATTCGGCTAGAAGTTTTTGAGCAACGGGGGAGTCAAAGGGTATCATGCTTTCCTTGCATTTTGGGCAGCCGCGGTATCGGGATATATGGCGCCAGATACTGTATATGAGACCGGGAAGCAGGAAAACGAGCCAGAGTAAGATCTCCATACCAATACTGCCTTTTGTAATGAGCTTACACTTGCCTTTATAACCGCAATTCACGCAAAGCATTTCTTTTGTCATAATAACCTCCTATTTAAAGGTGATGTAGATTATGTTGCCTTGTCGTTTGTACCGGCTGCGGCGGCTTTTATTTTCTGTTGTGTTTCCAATTCGCTAATCCTCCGATCATATTCTACAAGAAGCTGATTGTGATGTTCAAGTAGTCTTCTAGCCCTTAGGGCATGGTGATAAGCCCGAATATTGACCGCCAGGGCACCATCTGTATTAGATTCTCCTTGGTTACCAGTGAATAGGGGCTTTCCGCAAATTCCTTGACCGACCGTTCTATGGTTTCCTTACGGTATTTAACAAGTGCTGATACTAGTTAGAGAGAAAGTAAGGGGATTTGCTTAGAGATCTATCCTGTGCTCCTTTGCCTTCCTTTTCATTTTGAGAGTAAAAATAGCCCCTTTGTTGTGAGCGGATCCCCGGTGGTGTTCGTCTTTGACCTCACTTAAGGCGGTGAAGATATCCTGGGCATGCATCTTTTCCGCTACCTTGGTGTAAAAGGCCCGGCTTTTCTCGTCTCCGCATACCTCAATCATTTCGTCGACCATTTGCGAAGCTCTTTTTCTATATATTCAACAGATCCTACAACTTACCTTTACATCTTGAACGGTCTATTTTTGGTTTTAGTTGTCATGATCGTGGTTTAGAGGTTAATCTTTATATCTATGTATCAATGTTCATAGGTCATGTCAAGCCTTTTCTCTACTAAATTGATATTTTAATAAATATATGCTATTCAACAAATGTGGAGACTAAGCGCAAAAACTACAATACGACTCTTAGAGCAGACCTGATTAAAAAACTAAAGATCCTTTCCGCTGAAAAAGATGTTCGAGCAAATGATCTCCTTGAAGAGGCCATGCAGGATCTCTTCAAAAAGTATGAAAAGAGGTCCAAGAAATAACCTTTAGTCAACGGTGTTATGATGTAATAGTCAAACCCCATTTCTCATAAGGTGAGGTCGGATTTTGTACGTTTAGGGTAAGACAACCACGAATAAATTATAGGGGGAAAAGGATGGAATGGGTCGACACAATCACTTTCATCATAGGGCTAATTATATTGGGATGGTATCAGAATGCGCGGATAAGAACTCTAGATAAAGAAATTGGTTCGCTGAAGAATGTGGTTACCTCACAGGGAGCCTTGTTAGACAATTTTAAAACTTACTTTGAAACATTTGATCCAAAGAGAATTCAGGCGGTCTTGAATTTGACTGAGAAAAAGAAAGACATGGAAAAGGAAATGGAAATAAATAAAACAAGAGCTCAATTTGAAAGGAACCTCGAAGAAGAAAAGGGCTTAAGAGACTCCTTAGAAGAACAGCTCAAACAAACTCAATCCCAAAAAGAAAAATTATTTGGAAAAGTTGAAATAGCAGCATCTGAGAGATCTGACTTAGAGAAAAAGTATAGGATTACTTTAATAAATATCGCAGACTTACGCGTGTTCCTGCTTAAATATGCTTATCTAACTAACACTCTTTATAGGCTTTCTATTACAAGAGTCATGCTTTCAGTGTATTCACACTTGAAAATAGATGAAAAATATGCAGATGCTCCTAAGACAATAGAAATTGAGAATAAATTAGAGAAACTTCACGGTTACTTTTCCGAAAATTTAGAACTCCCCAAACCATTAATCGAATGGAGTTTTGATGCTTCTCAAAAACAATTTAATATGTCAGAAAAATTAGATCAGTCTAAAACCGCAGAATGTGGTTCGGAATTAGATAGTATCAAAGAAAGCTTTTCCCCATTGTTAGATCGTTTTTTCAAAAGTAAAAATACATTGCCAACTCCTACTTAGTCTCCTTATCTGCGTTAACACATATTTAATTGTCAAAGAACAATCAAAATAGCAAATAAAGCCCTAATTAGCTGATCTTGACAATCTGAGACACACTGACTTGCATAAGACTATAAAAGAAAAGAAAAAGCGATCTTTGAAGCCATTCAGCATCTCCTCAAAAAATATAACAAGAAATTAGAAAAATAACCCGCTAACCTTATAAAAGGAGGTAATAATAGAAATGGACTATGATGAACTTTTCAAGGCTACTCTTACTATGTTCGCTCTTGACAAAACAAAACTTTCTGCAGATGACATTAGAACCATTTTCAAAGAAGTGCTCAAAGCTCACGCTCTATGTAAAGATGATTATGGGAAACGTCCTCATGGAACTTCTGTATATAATGAGGGACGAGTTAAAACACTTTAACAATCCCAATCCTCTTGCGTCCCAATCAATCCGTTGAAAAGCTGTAGCTGGGCCTGTTCAAGATAGGCTATTTCGTTGTTGATCACCTTTGACGAAAATCGATTGCCGCTCTTGAAATTCCGCAAGAGAGCAAGATTTTTGTCAATCCTTTCGATCTTTTCTATATCGCCTAAGTCATCATTAACACGTAGGAAATTTATTTCTTTCATTTACTTTCTCCCTATAAAAAAGAATAGTACTTTTATCGTTTATATTGTCTTTGAAACGGGACCGGGAAGACCGGCGAGTGGGCCGGCCTTCCTAACCCGCCACTTGCCTAAGGTGTGCAGAAAGTCCTTAAACCGGCGTTTGGTGCAAAACGCAAAACCAAAACGCCCGGATCCCCTTACGGATTTTGGCCCCGCTTTAGAACCGTTTTTCGCCACCACTTGAGGAATTCGATCACTCCGAGCGCCTCCCCGGCGAACCACCTATTTTCCGCAGCCCAATTCTTCGCAATTTTTTCGCCTTCCTTCGTATCCGGGCCTCTGACTTCCAGTGACCAGCGGCTTCCGAGATCGCGAAGAATAGCGCAATCGAGGCCTGTAGCCGCTCTAACGATTTTTTCATACATTAACATTTTTTTTCATCTCCTTTCAAAGTCGGGGCCATAATGTGCCCCATAATTCCCGAAAACCGGGCTCCGCGCCTTGATCGCATTGATTTGCTCTTCCGTCAATTTGCGTCCGATCTGTCCTTGATCGGTCCAAGGATCGCTTTTCGCATATTTAGGTCTTGACTTCGATTCCTGAAGCATGTTCCAAAACTCCGCCCTATCCCTTTTGAAACGTTCCCAATCAATTTGATCCCTGACAACGGCGATTGAACCCCTGTTCACAGGACTAACTGTGAGACTGATTTCTCTTAGTTTACATTTTTGTCGGCCGACAATGCCCTCGAAATCCTTTTTTTGATCTTTAAGGAAATCAACGCTCAACGGGCTTATCCCGCAGTAAGGCAGGTTTCGGACCTCCTCAAAGGCCCAATCTGAGATTGCCGTCCCGGCGGGTTTCAGGACGATATTTAAAGCTCCGTTCCATTCGAAAATCCGCAAATATCCGTCCCCGACCGAACCGAGGGGCATGTTTTTATCATGGTTCCAACGGCATTCGATCTTAGGATCATCGAGATTCGTAAAACTCCCGTATGAATAATACTGGGTCCAGTCCAACGCGTCATGGTGATCATTCCGATAATATGGCAGTACGCCCAGAATGATTGAATCCTTCACTGGTAATCTGTAACCCATATTTACTTCCTTTCCGGCCCTGTTTCATTCGAAATGGGCCGATTTTTCGTTAATTTGAGGCATTTTAACCCATATTCAAAAAGCAATCACAATGCGGATGAGCCGGGGGATTCCCTAGCCCCTGGTAAAATATTAGCGGTTTTTTATCCCCGATTTTTGGATCCAATGAACCCATTTTGTTGATAAACGCCCCGCCTTTTGAGATCCGTCGGCCATTTAATCTTTTGCAATAAAGGCAACTGCTGGGGCCCCGTATCGCCCATTTTACCGACTTTCCTTGACCGAAAACCGCTTCCTTAAATATGCTATTATTTTGGCGGACCTTCTCGTTGACTGCGATCCCCTTTGCTTCCCTATCAAGCCAGCTGTCAAGTCTGGCTTCAATCTCCTCAGGGGATTCAATCAGAGAACGCAACTGTCTGAAATGGCTCATGCGATAGCGAAAAGAAAAGTCGTCCGCATATTTTGCGATAAAAGTTGCCAACACCGGATCACTGGGATCGATTTCCAAATTAGTTTCCACCGCCGTTGCCTTTATGGTATCAATACCAAAACCCCACTGGACCGGCCTCACGCGGCCTCTAAGATGTTGGAGCATCGGCTCATCATAGAATCTTTCAAGCTCTAAATAGTCATTATTTGGAGCATCCAAGATATCCCTCACGGCTTCCGTCTCAAGCGTCAATACCTGCTGAAGGCCTCTTTGAAGGCTCCGGCCGTAGGTTTCAGCTAAATTATCTCGGACTACTGGTCTCATTAATCCTCTCAACAAGACTAGCCAATAATTTTACGGCTTCACGTAAACAGTCCACCACCTCTCTTATCAACTGCTCATATAGCTCTTCTCTAGTCTTCCCTTCCATGTTCCTTCTCCATATCAAAACCCCGCCTTTTTGTTTCCCGTTGGATGCGGTGATATTCAAGTTCCTCTCCCGGGAATAGTAAATTGGAGCGTTTCAAAAAAACAAACTCGGATTCATAAATCGGATAAGTTTCACCCGAAGGAAGGGATCTCTGTTCCACAATGCGCCGGGCTTCTTTGACTTCATAATTCCAAAATGCCCGGGGCCTTGAACCATAGGAATAGCCCCCGCAACTGAAAAAACCGCCCCCCGGTATCTTTTGGCCTATCAGAGACAAGAGATAACCCTTGTTTTCTTCCCATGCTTTCCTTCGCTCTATCTCATCTTCGAATGAATGACCTGAGTTCAATACGTGGCCTGTTATTAGATCGTCAAGTTGGTCCGGATTCAATCTCGTCGCCTTGTCTTTCTTTGGCCTCGTCGATCTTCTCGGCATATTTATTCCTTTCCTGCTATTCTGGGGGGTCGATTCTCAGGCACTGAAATATCAAGATTTATTTCGCGTAAAATTCGCGCAAAAGCCAATCGACTATCCCTTTCAATCGCCACTTCCGGCCGCGCCCTCGGCTCATTAAACTTATTGAGATAGGTCACGCCCTCCCTGTCAAGCATCTTCCGGGCATCCTGACACCGATCCCATGCCTCGCCAGCTAAAGTCAGTAATTTCAAGTGGTGTTCCTCGAGCTCATAATTGTTGATAACGGCCATCCACCATTTCCGTGTGGCTTTTTTAAGGTGTCTTGGTCCTCTTTTCATAAAAAATCCGTTTCAATGGGGGGAAGGCTCAGAAGCATTTCGCTTGCCGCTCGGTCTCGCTCGCCCACCTGATGAAGATTTCCCTCTCCCCCCCCTTACTCATATCCTCTTTACGTCTTTCGCCACCAGGCCGCGGCTCGTTTGTTCTACGCAAAATTCCACCTGATCGCCTTTATTCAAATCTTTAGAATTACTCATTTCGATTCCCGTATGATGCACAAAAATATCCGGCCCGTCATTCTGCTTAATAAAACCATAACCCTTTTGACCGTTAAACCACTTCACGGTCCCTTTTTTTCTCTTCGTATCGCCTTTTTCAGGCTCAGGTCCAAAAATCATGTCAATTCCTTTCTGTTAAACTGCCAATATCTTGACAATATTGAGTCCAGGTTTTAAGTGGGACATTTGTCTCGCTTTCCCCTTCTCCCATATGGCGAATCCAATAATCTGAGTTTTCCGGACCTCAAGCTCTCTATTATCCCTATGAAGTCGATCTTTTCCGGCTCGGCCCGGCGTCTTGGTCTCTCTAAAGGAAGCCTGGCTGGTTTCTCGCTCACATAGTCGGACAGTATGTTTATGTCTCTTGCGCTAGTAGTTAACACTCAATATCTCCTTTCCTGTTAATATCTTAACTGCTACCGCTTCTGCTACCGCCTTTTTTTTGCCTTCTAGTCCTTAAGTGCTCTAGGTTTGCCGTGTTTTAACAGACCTATAAGAGATATGTTAAGATATGGATATCTCCTTATATATAGGGTAACATATAACTTGCTCATGTAACTATATGAAATCACTTAAAAAACGCTTGTTTAAAAAAGTGGTAGCACTTCCGGTAGCACTTGCCTATTCCGATAAGCCGATAAGCACCGCCTTTTTGTTTTTCCGGTAGTAGATCTCGCGGGCTGCCCTCAGGTTTTTTAGCGCCGTGACAAAGCACCATGTCCCACTCCGCCCGATTATCCTGTGCAGCTTTGTCTTCAGCTCCCTTTCCGTTAGTTCGGTCTGTCGTAAATAGCGCCTTACGCGCTCCTCCATCTCAGCGATAGTGTTGTCCGCATCGATGGGGTCGTAGATCCGCCTGACTTCGAGCTGCCAGTCGCATAGTGCGCTGGCTTTTCCGGCTATCTCTGCGTCGATCTCCGGTCTGCACTCGTTGGCGCAGAACAGCGCCATGAATCTCAGGGCGTACCCTTCCAGGCGCTTGACGTGGACCGAGGTTTCGCAATTCAGGTACCAGTCCTGGAAAAGCCTCTCGGCATCTGGTGTCATGTCAAGTCCGAGGTTGCCTCCTACGGATTTCAGGGTTTTGATGAGCCCTTCCCGGATAGGCTGCTTTTCGGTGTCCGGGACCTTTTTAGGAAAAGCAAACTTCTTTTCGCCATATCCCGGCACGATCCAGAGCCTGTTACTGAAACCTATCGCGGTGAAACCGGGGTCCCAGGTCTTAGCGTGGGTTTCCTCGGTGCTCGCGGCCAATAGGCTCAAATGGGCGTCTTCCACAAGGACGTCGGAAGTTTTCGTATGGGCCTCAAACATGAGATTCTCGAATAGGCTGGTGACCATGGGCAAAAGGGTGCTGTGTTCAATTTTGCATTTACCTAGGAACTGCTGGAACTCATCCAGGCAGAGAAGCGCCGGTGCGCCGTTTTTCAAAACCTTGCTCAGCCCTTCTGCGGAATTTACGCCCCAACAAACCTTGAACTCGGTAACTGTCTCTTTGAAGAACTCAATAGTTTTCCGTAATGCCGTGGACTTCCTAACGTCGCTGGATTCACCCAGGAGCAGCACGAAAAGCCTGGGTTCGATGTCCAATTCAGTGTGTAACTTAATTGATTTGCATAATACGGATCCGAGACAGACGAGATAGGCCGTAAAAAGGAAATGCTTTGGCACTTCAAGGTACCGGCTATATAATTCCGCGAAATCCCTGGCAGGTCCGGCCATGACATCGGGAAATTTGTTTTGCTCCAGCCGGATAGGACCGAGTCCGAGCATTTCCTTACGGTGCTGATTGATTTTCTTCTCTATGTCCGATTCGGCCCAATTTGTCGTCTGGCGAAGGAAATTCTCATAATTCTTGGACGCCGCTTCTAACTCGGTGGTATCGACTTTGCACTCAGGGTCGAACGGCTTGCGCCCGGTCCCGATCTTGGAAAAGTCAACGTTAGTACCCACTGTTCGCCCCGCAGACGTGGGCAAAGGCTCGATTTTTTTAGGTACGCGTACCATTGTTCAAATCTCTCTGAATTTCTTCAACAGCCCGGTCGACTTCATTTTCTTGAACCTCAAAATGGTTAAGAAATTCATCAACCGCACTATATTGAATTAAAACAGTGCCGGAGGGTAACTGGCTATGTCTGAGGCCCGACTTTAGCCATTTCCGCACCGTTCGTGGTGATACTCCGGCGTAACTAGCCGCTGATTTGACTTTTACCCAGGCCATAACTTTCAAATTGAAGCTCTGTAGGTTTAACGCCCAAAGCTTTCGCGAATTTCTTCACTTCCGTTTCGGATGGGCGTAGGTATCCCCTTTCTATAAGACTTATGCGGGTTTGCTGGATGCCTGTCCTCATTCTGAGGTCCCATTGGGTGATCCCCTTTCGAAATCTAGCCTCCCGGAGATTCATTTTTACCTCCTAAATTGATCGGTTAAGTTCTTACACTCATCTATTGGGGCAAATTTTGTTTGATTTGTCAAACGGTTGAAACGTACAACGGATGGGAGTTTGCGGGATTGAACTTGTCGATGCGAAAATTTACTTCCTAAGGTAGGAAGTAAAAAATTATTATTTGCAAATAAACGTCAATTCGACTATTTTCTGTCGGTTATTTCACTAAAAACAGGGTGCCTTGCAAAACATGGCAAAGGGTGCGTATAGGGTGCAAAACGGGGCAGAAAAACCGCACCCTACTCCTCGTCAGTTATTGAAATTACTACATCTGCATCCTGAAAATAGGACTTCTAATCCGCAGGTCGCAGGTTCGAATCCTGCCAGGCGTACCAGTAAAATCCAATAGGTCTAAGAAGCTAGCCATTATCGGCTAGCTTCTTTTTTCCAGATTCATGGACCGTGGCGATTTTGTGCCTATCTGTGTCTGTTTCTCGCCCCTTGAAGTGAGCTTCTTGTCTCCCCGAGAATTTACTGGAGTTTCCTGTATAATTTAGAGTAGCCTCAATGAACCTATTGATTTTCTTTGTAAATTCAGATCCCGTACTGAAGGCCCATTATTTCTTCGCTTCAGGGCTTCCGCAGTGACCCTATCGGGTTCGCAGGCGGTGAATACCTGCGCCTTCCCCGCTCTAAAGGCGGGGCCTTCCCCTTCCTGCTCACCTCGATAAGTACCCCACTGCTCCCAGCCGATTTTCGCTCAAAAACAATGGGGTTTCCTCAAAATTCAGGAAACTCCAGGAGAATTTATTCTTGACTTTTATCATCTTTTATTCTTAAAAATACCCCTTTCAAGCCCCTAAGCCCCTGGGCATTTTCCCTCCTTTCCGCCTGGGGGCTTTTTTAGTCCCTACACCCAGGTCGTTGCAGAGACCCAGGCTAAGGGGTTACGCTATGTGCCTCAACTGGCAGAATGTGCCTTTTGCGATTCCTCTTGAAACTTCGCGCTCTGTTGGTTAAAATACGCGCCCAACGGGATGGACTCTATATCCATCCGTTAAGCCCCTGAGCTGTCCTTTAACGAGGGCTCGTCCAGGGGCTTCTTCTTTTCTTTCTCGATTCAAGAGAACCACACTGAGCCTTGACCAGACCTTTGGCCCATAAGGCCAATAAGAGACCGCGCCCATGTTTGTGGGTTACATACCTATACGGTTAAGGACTGTTTTACGTGTTTAATTTATAGAGGCAACAGGAAAACAGTTGATTAATTCAAAAAACCTGTTTATCTAGTATCTATGCTACCTAAATAACCCATATTGGATTTTGCAGGGAATGAAAGACCCTGCTGCTCACCGAGCAGAGATTGTTGGCCGTCTTTTCGAAAAAGCCCAGTTCGCCCTGCCAGGGTTGCAAGATATCATGGAAAAAAAGAAAAGCGATATCGACGAAGCGAAGAAAATCGGACAAGAATTAAAGAGAAGGGCTGACAATTTACAGCACCTTGCATCGGAGTGGCATCAAATGGTGAGGAAGTTGAGAGTCTACGGTGAATTGCTTGATTTTACAGGTGATGAATTGCATAGAGCAACTCTTGCTGGGCTTGACCTAGAGGAAAGTCACATCAAGGTGAGCACGATTAAGGAAACACTATCTTGGAAAATTCCCTCCCCTGATAAAATCCGGAAGACGATAATGGCCTCCAGTGCAGCCGTTCTCGATATTTCCGAAGCTATGCACATCTTTGCCCAAAAGGCCCCCGAACATGGGTTATTACAGAATCCCCCTGAGACTTGGCGATTGTTGCGGGCCACAGAGGGAACAATCCAATCCTTAAATAAATTGAAAACGAACCTGGGAGAGACCTGGCGAAGTGCGTGGAATGCTATTGAAGTTGGTGACCTTCGGTCTGTAAAGACAGCAGCTACTAATGCAAGAACCGTGGTGGATGAGGTGTCTTGGATGGCCTCCTATGACTACCTAAGAAAGCTGGAATGGTGCAAACTCGACAAAAAACAATGGCCGTCCCATGCGACTCGTTATGCCTGGATATTGCATGGAGATACACTCCCCGCAGAACTAAAAAACGACCCATCGAATGACCCCGTCTGGAAACCATTCAATAAGGGCTATAATAATCTTCAAAAATCCATGCACATCTCTCAGGTAGCCAAGGTCCACATAACATATGTTGAGGCACAGTTAAGGGTTATTGAGGAGGGATTGGAAGAATATCTGAGAAAGGGATTTATAAGACTGACTAGCTCCTCAGTTTCTCCAGCATAATGAGGTTGCGAACTCCCATCCTGGTTCCATTTCACCTCCTCATGTTTAACGATCGCAAATCAAGCTGGAATCCAATATTTGGAGTCTGTGATAATCCTTGGATAACTATTTTCAAAAGCGGCGAAGGATCACGGGATCTTCCCTCGAATTTCTTATGCCACATTTTGATTGATTGTTCTGGCCTTTTCCCAGTATAATACCTCATGTTGTGAAAATCCTATCCTGCATCTCGATTTATCCGCATAGGAATCTGCTCCTTGGTACATTACTCCTAATTCTAAGTCCGTATCTGATAAGCGCTTGCGCCGCTAATCTGACGAGATCTCTTCCTTGCACAAAGCTTCATCCCGACATAATTGACACGGCACCACGGTTGAAGGGAAGCCACTTTGATATCGTACTATTTGACAGCAAAGAGGCAAAGATTGAAGGGGGGCACCACGAAGGCCTTCTCCAGGTACGCCAACCGTGGATCTTTGGCCTTTCCGGAACCCAGAAGGAGATACTTTACGGAAGTGCTGGCGAGCTTGCGGCCCTTTCCTTCGCCTCTGAACTGAAGAACCAGGGACTACATGTCACCCTGCTGAAAGATGTTGGAAATATTGATTCCAGGAGGTGCGACCTCTTGCTAACTGCCAAAGTGGAACGAGTTATTCTGAATACTTATGGGCATGGAACAAAGGAAGGATTTGGTTCAGCGGGTAACTACTGGGAAGCTACCGTATTCTTTTCCAATATCCAGTTAAAGGATATGCGATCGAATAAGGTTTTTTGGATTGACGATGTTCAGGGTTATGCGAAGCTTGAAAATTCACCTGCAAAACTGGACTGGACCATGCTGACTGTAGCTGTCAAATCACTAAAAGGGGCCTTATACCTTCAGCAGATGCAGGCAGCCTCAAGCCCGCTAACTGCGGCACAGCTTTTAAGAACTATGAAGGGCAACCTTCCATGAATATACACACAAATCTCTCTCCCCTTGCACCTCCCAGAGCAGAGAGTGAATTCTAATCATTGAATAACAGGAGGGCTCAAGATGCCATTGATAACGATCACCAGAGGCATTGGTTGTGGAGGGATGACAATCGCCCGGCTGGTTGCTGATGGACTCAAATCAGAGCTTTATGATGACCAGAGGCTCCAGGAAGAGGCCATCAACATGGGCATTGCGTCGGAAGACCTGAAGAGCCTTGACGAGAAGGCCCCGGGACTCCTCAACCGTCTTTTGAGTCACAAACCCCAAACGTACCTCGATCTGCTGGAGGCAGTGGTCTACGAGGTGGCCCGTCGAGGTGAGGGGGTCATCTTGGGACACGGCGCTCAGTTCACGCTCCGGGATTTCGGATGCGCTTTGCAGGTGCGCATTTACGCTTCCGACTCCTCCCGCATCCAGCATCTGATGGATCAGCAAGGCATGAGTCGGGAGGCGGCCCAGAAAATGATCCGCAAGAGTGATAGTGAACGCAGGGGCTTCCTGCAATTCGCATTTCATATGGACTGGAACAATCCCTCTCTATATGACGTGATCATTAACCGAGACAAATTGAGCACAGATTCGGCTGCAAGGCTCATCATGGAAGCAGCGCAATCACAGGAAGTCAAGGCATGCAGTTTAATGGCCTTAGACGCCATGGAAAGGTTGTCATTGTCGAAAAAGGTCCGGGCTGCGATCATGAAACATAGTCTCAACCCCCTCGATTTCCAGGTCGAGGTTCCTGAGAAGGGTGTGGTTCAGATCACGGGATCAATAAATCCCTTAGAATCCAAAGATCGTCTGCTTGAGGTTGTGAAAAGTGTGCCAGGGGTTTCAGATGTGAGATCCGAGATCACGTTCACCCGCATACACGACATTTGATGATTGCATGTGTCCGATCCAGTGAGAAAATCGCCGATCAGAATTTGGCCCAACTCCTCAGCATCTCCTGCTCTGCCATCAGGCATGAGTAGAATGGTTGATGATGACAACCTTTTCATGGTTCTCTGTGTCCAACGTGAGCTATTATGCAAAGGCTATTGATTGTCTCAAATAGATTGCCGGTTACCATTGAAAAGAGAAAAGATGGTCTGTACTTTCGCCCCAGTCCAGGGGGCTTGGCCACGGGCCTGGGCTCATTCTATAAATTATACGATAGTATATGGGTAGGATGGCCTGGCATTACCTCGGACAAAACAGATATGGAAGAACGGAAGGGTATTGAGGCGAAGTTGATGTCTCAGTTTAACTGCCACCCTGTCTTCCTCTCACAAAATGACATAGAAAGGTACTATTATGGCTTCAGTAATAAGACCCTCTGGCCCCTTTTCCACTATTTCACCCAATATGTAATCCATGATAAAAATTTCTGGGAAACCTATAAACGCGTAAATGAGCTTTTTAGTGAGGTAGTTTCCAAGATTGCGAAGGAGGATGATACTATCTGGATACACGATTACCATCTCATGCTCGTCCCTCAATACATAAGGGAAAGATTACCTAATGCAACAGTAGGCTTCTTCCATCATATACCCTTTCCTTCCTTTGAGATATTTCGCTTACTTCCATGGCGTGAGGAGATTTTAGAAGGGCTTTTGGGAGCAGATCTTATCGGTTTTCACACCGATGATTATGCCCGCCATTTTCTGAGCAGCATACATCGCTTATTAGGCTACGAATACACTCTGGGCCAAATAAATGCGGATGATCGAATAATTAGGGTAGATACATTTCCAATGGGGATAGCCTATGAACGCTTTTCTAAGGCTATTCTAGCTCCCCAAGTACAAAAAGAGATAACCAAGCTTCGCAGAAAGCTACCAGAGTGCAAAGTAATTTTATCGATAGACCGTTTAGACTATACCAAAGGAATTCCTCAACGCCTGGAGGCCTTTAACACCCTTTTAGAAAGAAACCCGGTGTATAAGGAAAAGGTTATTTTTATCCTCGTTGCAGGCCCTTCCCGAACCCAGGTAGAGCACTATAGGTTGTTAAAAAAGCAAATAGATGAGCTTGTAGGTCGGATCAATGGAAAATACGGCACTATTGACTGGACTCCTATTTGGTACCTGTACCGCTCCTTACCCTTCCCTACCCTTACCGCCCTCTACAGCATCGCTGATGTCTGCCTTGTCACCCCCCTGAGAGATGGAATGAATCTCATAGCAAAGGAATACATCTCAACTAAACGAGGTGAAAAGGGGGTCTTAATCCTTAGTGAGATGGCTGGGGCTGCAAAGGAACTGGGAGAGACAATCATAGTAAACCCTAACAGCAGGGAAGAGGTGGTTGAGGCATTGATAAAGGCCTTAACAATGCCAGAAGAGGAACAGATAGAGCGTAACAGGGTGATGCAAAAACGGATTCAGCGTTATAATGTGATGCGATGGGCAGAGGAGTTTATGGACAGGTTGGTTCACACCAAAGAACTTCAGAAAGAGATGCATGCCAGGATGCTAAGCCCTGAAATGAAAATGAGGTTACTGGGCGATTATCGCAGCGCTAAGAGGCGACTTTTTCTATTGGATTATGACGGAACTCTCGTTCCATTTTTTGGAAAACCTCAAGAGGCAAGACCTGGAGACGACCTTTTGCAATTGCTCGAAAAACTTGGTGCAAACCCTAAAAATGAAACAGTACTCCTCAGTGGACGGGATAAAGACACCCTGGAACGGTGGTTTGGCACCTTGAGTCTGGGTCTTGTGTCCGAACATGGTGTATGGGTTAAAGAAGATGAGTGGGAAATGATAGAACCCCTGACAGACGATTGGAAGGAAGATATACGCCCAATCCTCGAGCTGTACATGGATAGAACCCCTGGCTCTTTTATTGAGGAAAAAGGATTTTCCCTTGTCTGGCACTATCGAAAAGCAGATCCCGGACTAAGCACAATAAGGGAAAGAGAGTTGATAGATGAGCTTCTCAACCTCACTGCCAATCTTAATCTTCAGATATTGGAGGGAAGCAAAGTAGTTGAGGTCAAAAACAGTGGCATAAATAAAGGGCGTGCGGCACTGCGGTGGATTGCGAAAGAAAAGTGGAACTTTATCCTGGCGATAGGCGATGACCGGACAGATGAGGATATGTTTGACGTTCTGCCCGAGACAGCCTATTCGATCAAGGTTGGCTTAAGTTCCTCTCTGGCCAGATTCAACCTCAAATCCCAAGCAGATGTGCTCTTATTATTAGAAGAACTGGTGTTAGGAGGTGTAGGGTAATGCATGGTTTAGAGGATTACAGGGAAATTGTAGGGAATCAGATCATAGGTGAGATAGCCCGAAGGGCAAGAAACCTTTATGGAAAACACTTCTTACATATCAATTCCACGTATCAGGGTGGCGGTGTGGCAGAGATTCTAAACAGCCTTGTACCGCTTATGAACGATATAGGAATTGATACGGGTTGGAGAACCTTACACGGGTTCCCTGACTTTTTTGAAATGACGAAGAAATTTCACAATTCACTTCAGGGCGAGCCCATTCACTTCACTGAAAGGAAGAAGCGTCTATATTTCCAAGCCAACGGAGACTTCGCTACTTATACCCATATAGACCATGATTGTATAATCATACACGACCCACAACCCCTTCCCCTGATAAAGTTTTACAAAAAGAGACAGCCATGGATATGGAGATGCCACGTAGATTTATCACATCCGAATGACCAGCTCTGGGACTTTCTTACTACCTTCATACTCAAGTACGATGTAGTTATCCTTTCTAACGAGAACTATAAAAAAGGGGACCTCCCGGTGGAACAAAGGATTATCTACCCAGCCATCGATCCTCTTTCGTCAAAAAATATAGAGATCTCTGAGAAAGATGTCTCAAAATATCTCACAAAATTCGGCGTACACACAGACAAACCGCTCATAACCCAAATATCAAGATTCGATAAGTGGAAAGACCCAGGGGGCGTAATAAGGGTATTCAAGCTTGTGAAGAAGAAGGTGGATTGTAGATTAGTGCTGTGTGGGAATATAGCTACAGATGATCCTGAGGGAGTGAGGATGTATGAAAGAGTAGAGAAAGAGGCAAGAAGCTTAGCTGAGAGAGGAGATATAGTATTAGTAACTGACCCTGCAGCTTCAAACTTCATATTTGTGAACGCCCTCCAACGCATATCTTCGGTCATAATACAAAAATCGATAAAAGAGGGTTTTGGGCTTGTCGTAGCAGAGGCGCTATGGAAAGGAACACCGGTTGTAGCTTCAAATGTAGGTGGCATACCACTTCAGATAATGGATGGAGAAAATGGCTTTCTGGTTGATCCTCATGACAATCAAGGGTTTGCAGACGGGATTATAAGGATCTTGCAGGATCCCGATTTATCAAAAGAAATGGGTAGGAAGGGTAAGGAGCACGTCAGAAAGAATTTTCTGATAACAAGACTTCTCATGGATTATTTGGATTTGTTGGTGGAGATGGTTGGATAAATGGCATCACGGGGTGAAACTGTGGGGATAACATGTAACCCTTGATTCCCAACCCTTTAACCCACCCATTATGATGTAATACCAGATTGGTCTTGCGGAAAGATCAACCCCGGCCTAATTTACAGATCTCCCCTCAATGATTCCTGGACAAGACCTAATACGCCCCAGGCAGACCACAATAATCTATTATGATGTAGCAAGGGGAGGTCAACTCAATCGTCTCACGGAAAAGACAACGGAGAGTATACATGAAAGATGATATCCGGTGGGTAAAAACACACTGTGCAAGAATGGATCATGGCGGTTGCTCTCTGCTTTTGGGCGTTAAAGACAATAAGATTGTGCGTGTTAAAGGAGATCCGGATGGCTTTTTGAACAAGGGTTATATATGTGCCAAGGGATTGGCATCACCCGATAGACTCACCCATCCTGACAGGCTCAGATATCCATTAAAAAGGGCTGGAAGGAAGGGCGAGGGGAAATGGGAAAGGGCCTCGTGGCCGGATGCAATAAAGGAGATAGCTCAGAACCTCAATACAATAAAGGAAGAATACGGTGCAAAGGCAGTTGCCTTCTGTCAGGGTATGCCTAAGGGAATGGAACACTTTGTACTGATCAGGCTGGCCAATCTCTTTGGCTCCCCAAATGTTGTCTCTGTTCAGGATGTGTGCCACGCCCCCAGGGAAATAACCGGGATGCATACCTGTGGTTTTTATCCTGTAGCCGACCTTCATCATCAGAGCAAGCTGGTTGTCCTCTGGGCAAGTAATGTCACCTCTACAAATGAGGAGGGCCAGATAAACAGCTTGCTCATGGAACAGATAAAAAAAGGAACCGAGCTGATAGTTATTGATCCGAGAAAGGTGGATCTGGCAAAAAAGGCCAAGGTGTGGCTGCAAGTAAGGCCTGGAACGGATAACGCCTTGGCCTTATCCTTTTTGAATGTAATTATTGGAGAAAAACTCTACGACAAGGAGTTTGTTGATCAGTGGACCTATGGTTTTGCAGATCTGGTCAGTCATGTGGGAGACTATACGCCAGAACGCATTGCGGGGATAATCCGGGTAAACCCTGACCTCATTCGGAGAGCAGCGAGATTGTATGCCAGATCGCATCCGGCTGCCATCCAATGGGGTAACCCCCTTGAACAGACTACGCATGCCTTCGACACCTTGAGGGCGCTTGTCTGTCTGATGGCAATATGCGGTAATCTTGACATCCCTGGTGGCACTATCCAGGCCAGCGAGCCTAACATACTTAGCTTAGCCAGATTTGTGAGATCCGATTCTCTCCCCTCAAAGAGAAAGCAGATGATCCATGCCTATCATCATACCATACCTGGGTTGATGACTGTTCCTCCCTCTATGTTCAAGAATGCAGTGCTTAAAGGGGACCCTTATCCGGTAAAAGGCGCTTATATGCAATGTACAAATCCACTGCTGACCTATGCAGATAGCCGCCAGACCTATGAGGCCTTAATGAGGCTCCAATTTCTGGCCGTGTCCGACATATTTATGACCCCGACAGCTTCCCTGGCTGATATCGTCCTTCCGGCGGCAACCCATTTTGAGTTCAACGATATTGGCCACTACGGACTTGGCCATGGGTACATCCTGGCAAGACCAAAGGTGGTTGATCCTCCAGATGAATGCTGGCCAGATATCAAGATCTTAAATGAATTGGGTAAGGTGATAACTGAAAAAGAATATTGGTATGAGGACTATAATCAGTTCTTAGAAGATGTACTGCAACCAAGTGGCCTTACCTATAAGGAGTTTACTAAAAGAGGTTATGTAAAAGGCCCTGATAGGTTTAAAAAGTATCTATCTACCGGATTTAGGACCCCTACCGGCAAGGTAGAGTTGAAATTGAGCCAGGCCGAGAAATTCAATCTTCCCTCATTGCCTCAATATAATGGCCCTCCAGAGGAGGATAACCCCAAATATCCTCTGGCATTAAGCAGTTCCAAAAGCCGCTATTACCTCCATTCATCCTACAGATGGATCAGAAAGCTGAGAGAAAAAAGACCAGATCCAAAGGTTGAAATCCATCCTGAGACTGCCTTGCAATACGGGATCAAAGAGGGCGACGCTGTTAGTATTGAAACAGAGTTTGGAAGGATAGCACAGATTGCACATCTCACCGATATTGTTGATACAGGTGTTATAAATGCCTCCCATGGGTGGTGGTTCCCGGAGGCAAAGGCAGATTCCCTTTATGAATGGGACAAGTCGAACTTTAATATCCTTACCTCCACCAAGAAGCTGGGAAAGGAATTTGGAACACCCAATCTAAAAGGGATCGGTTGCAAAATAAGGCGAAATACCTATTGATTTAGCCCATAAAATGGGTATACCCTGGGTCTGTCTTTTGAGGGCATCAAACTTAAAGGATGAAAGGAGGCCTGATATGAGTGACCAACAGGAGAAGGTTGGGTATGGGATCACGGTTTTCAGACCGGGAACTCCCGCCAGCGCTAAAATGAGGGGTATAGTCTTTTTCATTATCTTTTGCATTATTATATTGGTTCAGTCGTTCTATTGGCTCTTTGCAAATTCTGCAAAACCTTTTGTACTGGGAATGCCGTTTGGGATGTTCTTTATCGTCCTCTTTATTATGATAGAGTTTGCTGCACTTATCATTCTTTATTTTCTTGAATCCAAAAACATAGAAGAAAAAGGAGATGTGTGATGGCGTGGATATTGGTTCTCACCATTATCTTTATCTATTTGTTCTTTGTTCTCTTTCTGGGATCATGGGCCGGTCGAGGCAGGGAAAGCTCCGTCGTTGAATATATCGCTGCCAGCCGGGGCCTTGGCTTTATAGTCATGTATTTCCTCATGGGAGGCGCTATTTTTAGTGCTTTTGCATACCTGGGTGGTCCTGGTTGGGCCTATTCAAAGGGAGCAGCCGCTTTCTATATCGTAGGGTACTGTGCCTTGGGATTGGTGCCGTGGTGGCTATGGGGTCCGCGGGCACTCAGGGCAGGAAAGAAATTTCAGTATGTCACCCAGGCGCAGCTCTTTTCAGATCGCTTTCAATCCAAGGCCCTGTCCGTGATCATTGCCGTGGTTTCTATCCTGGCCTTCATCCAGTATATTACGCTTCAGATGAAGGGCTGTGCTTATGTGTTCGAGATCGCCTCGGAGGGCCGCATACGTTTCGAGTATGGTGCGCTTATCGCCTATGTCGTGGTTTTGATCTATGTTTTCTTCGGCGGTGTGCGTGGCGTCGCCTGGACCCACGTGTTCCAGGGGGTCTTTATGGTTGTCACGGCCTGGGTACTTGGGCTCTACCTTGCCTATAACCTCTATGGTGGGCCATCGGAGATGTTTCGACAAATTGCCCAGGCGAATCCAACGCACCTCCTTGTTGGTCCTGGAGCCAAAATGAGCTTTGCTGCCTTTGCATCTGCCTTGTTGGTCTCTGTCCTGGGTTTCTCCATGTGGCCTCATTTGTTTATGAAGGCCTATACAGCGAAGAGCGAGCGGGTGTTGAAGCAAACGATCGTCTTCTATCCCACCTTTGCTATTTTTCTGGTACCCGTGCTCTTTATCGGGTTTGCAGGGATTATGCAGGTGAAACCCGATGAGTTAGGTGCGGCCGATCGGATTCTGCCCTGGATGTTCAGCCACATGCAGTTTCCCCCTGTAGCTGTGGGACTGATTTTGGCGGCCGCCCTTGCTGCTGCCATGTCAACCCAGGATACGATTACCCACGCCGCAGGTTCCATCTTCGCCCAGGACTTTGTCGAGGTCCTGAAAAAAGAAAAGCATTCGGACAGAGAGGCCAGAATGTGGGTGAGGATCTCCGTGGTCTGCTTCGGGGCAGTTTCATATATGGTGGCCATCTTTGGTGGACAGACATTGGTCGCACTCTTACTGGGGGCCTATGGTTCCATCGTTCAGCTGCTTCCCCTGGCTGCTGCGACCTTCTTCTGGCCACGCGCAACCAAAACCGGCGCAATCTGTGGAATCCTTGCAGGCGTGCTGTATAATTATGCGATTGTCCTCAAAATCATCCCGACGTTCTGGGACATCCATGCGGGAATTCAGGGACTGGTCTTGAATTTCATCGTTCTGATCGCTGTCTCCCTACTCACCAACCCTATGGATAGGGAACACGTTCAAAAGTTTGCCACACTGTAATTTAGGTTTCATGAGGTTTCATCATGATTGATATAAACAAACTGGTACAGCAACACAAAGAGCTCATCGTAGATACCCGCCGAGACCTGCACCGTATACCAGAACCTGCTTACACGGAAGAAAAGACGTCAGCTTATGTGGCGGAGTACCTGAAGAAAGAGGACCTTGAGATGCAAACGGGAATTGCTCAAACTGGCGTTGTGGCCTTGATGAAGCTTGCAGGTCCGGGAAAGACCTTGATGATTCGTTCCGACATGGATGCGCTTCCGGTTTCCGAAGAAACAGGGCTGCCTTTCGCTTCAAGGCACACGGGTGCTATGCATGCATGCGGGCATGATGCCCACATGGCCATGGTCCTCGGTGCGGCAACGATCCTGAACAAGGTCAAGGATAGATTGAAAGGGAACATCAAGTTCTTGTTCCAACCTGCCGAGGAGGGTCCAGGAGGTGCTAAACCTATGATCGAGGCAGGAGTCATGGAAAATCCCCGGGTGGATCATTCCATAGGTTGTCATGTCTGGCCTGCTCTACCTGAAGGGATCATAGGAGTGAAGGCTGGGCGCCTCATGGCAGCTATGGATCGATTTGATATCAAGATAATAGGAAAAGGTGGCCATGGGGCCATGCCCCATCTATGCATCGATGCACTTGAGGTAGGTACCCAGGTCGCCAACGCCCTACAACGCATCGCAAGCCGTCAGATGAACCCCTTGAGCCCAACGGTCGTCACCATTGGCAGGTTTCACGCAGGCACAACCTTTAATGTCATCCCCGGGGAAGCGGAGTTGTGTGGCACGACAAGAACATTTGATCGAGATATATGGAACTCTTGGCCAGAGCGCATTGAAAAGATCGTCCGTGGCGTGTGTGAATCCATGGGTGCGGATTATGAATTGAAATATACACAAGGATATCCCCCGTTATTTAACGATGAATCAATGGCAGAGGTGGTTCGCCGATGTGCAGAACAGATCGTGGGCAAACAGCGGGTCATTGAACCTGAACCAACGATGGGTGGCGAGGATATGGCATTCTACCTGGAAAGGTCAAAGGGGTGCTTGTTCTTTCTCGGCGTGGGTCGCCAGGGCTGTGCCCCCCTTCATAACCCAAAATTTGACCTGCATGAGGAAATCATGTTGATAGGTACTGAGACATATTGCCGCGTTGCCTTTGAATTGCTGGGGTAGATTGCAGCGTCTGTGCCAATTTTCCATCCAATGCATACCTGTTGAAAAGGTCCTATGTGGGGCCACTTTTTGATATTTTAATTTCAGAGGCAGAAACTATAAGTTGAGGAGACCGTTCATGGCTTACCAGAATATTCTTTATGACTGCGAGGACAAGGAAAGGATAGGGTCGCTCACCATGAATCGACCTGAAACACGAAATGCTCTGTCCCTTGAGCTTTTGGAAGAGATTTCCTCATGTCTCAAACGGGTTGCAAAAAAGGGAGAGGCAAAGGTCATCATCATTAAAGGTGCGGGCCCAGCCTTCTGCGCAGGACATGATTTGAAAGAGATCCTCGGCAGTGAACTCAATGACATACGGCATGTTTTTCAGACCTGTCTAAACCTGATGCTGTTGATTCATAACATTCCGCAGCCAGTCATCGCCCAGGTCCATGGTATCGCCACTGCTGCAGGCTGTCAGTTTGTTGCGGCCTGTGATCTGGTGGTGGCTGAGGAGACGGCCCAGTTTGCCACTCCAGGCGTGAAGATCGGACTCTTTTGTGCGACGCCCATGGTTGCTCTGAGCCGGGCAGTGGGGAGGAAAAGGGCATTGGAAATGCTGCTGACCGGGAAGCTTATCAGTGCCCAGGAGGCCATGGCCTATGGCCTGGTTAACTACGTGGCAGCTGAAGGCCACCTGGAGGAGGAAACCTGGAACCTGGCAAGAGAGATTGCTCAATATAGCTTGGTGACACTTGGCCTGGGCAAGCAGGCATTTTACCAGCAAATTGAGATGGCTGAGACAGAGGCCTATCACTATGCGAAAGAGGTGATTTCGTCAAACGCGCTCATGCCCGATGCTGTTGAAGGGATGAGTGCCTTTTTTGAGAAAAGAACACCGGCCTGGAAAGAGAGATGATTACTGCAGGTGTCTTATTTGATCCTGATCGGACCCTAACCTGCCCTCGCGCCCTTGACTTTCCTGCTATCAAGCATGAGTTGGGATGCCCCTTGGATGAGCCGATCCTTGAACACGTGGAGAACGAGCTGGCCTCCCGCAGAGCGAACTCATGAAACTCCGGAAAGAAAAAAGCTTGAGACCCTCTGATATTGTGTATCAGTTTTTAGCATCATATCTTATCCTCCTGTTATCACATGGAAACAACGCCTGCAAACCCAGCTGACAAGGCAAATATCCTAACCAAAATACCACACAGGCTCTCTTGATTTTGAAATTCTATCCCCTCAAGACTAACCCCTATAAACCCCTGGAAGGTAAACGATTCCTTCGTGTTTATAGGGCCGGCCAGAATAGAAAAATTTCTTGTCTCCGCTCTTAATACATCGTAGACTCTGATTTACGGATGCCGAACAAATATGGGGGAAACGCATGCGCTTTTTTAAGGGATTTCTTTTTGGATTCTTGTTACTGGCGGTTGCCGGAAGTATCTGCCTGGCGGGGGATACGGCCTCAGGTATCAAGCTCAGTGTCAGGGAGTTCAAGCTTAAAAATGGTATGCTCTTCCTCATAGTGGAGCGCCCGACAGCACCGCAAGTTGCCTGCCGAGTCGCAATCCGCGCAGGATCGGCACTTGAAGAGGCTGGCAAAACCGGCATTGCACACCTGCTTGAGCATATGATGTTCAAGGGCACGAAGAATTTCGGTACCCTGGGCGTCGAAAAGGACCAGGAACTGCAGAAACGAATCGAGCAGGCTTACCAGGTGGTCTCGGCGGAGCAGCAGAAGCGCAACCCAAACCCGGAGCTGATCAAGGAAAAGTTGGCTGAGATGGAAAACCTACGACTCGAGGTGCAAAAAATCTATGTTCCCCAGGCTTTTTCATCCCAGCTCGGAAGGAACGGGGCAGTCAGTGTCAATGCCTTTACCAGTCAGGACCAGACCCAGTACATGATGTCGGTGCCATCGGACATGCTCGAGCAATGGTTCTCGATTGTGAGCGAACAATTATTCGAGCCGTCCTGGCGCGAGTTTTACGTGGAGAAGGAGATCGTGCAGCGCGAGTGGGCCTTCCGCTATATCAACAGTCCCGAGGGCGCCGCCTGGCTAGATCTAAATGCCACGGCATATACCGCGCATCCGTACCGCAACCCAACCATCGGCTGGAAGGCTGACATGGAGAAATATAGCACAAAAGACGCCGTGGAATTTCACGCAAGATACTACAACCCGACGAATGCGGTCTGTGTGCTCGTGGGCGACGTGACGGCCGAGAAGGCAAAAAGCCTGGCTAAGATTTATTTCGAGAGGTATCCCGGGGGCGAGCTTGCACCGGAAGTGGTAACAAGGGAACCGCCGCAACAAGGCCCGCGTAAGAACATCCGGTTTCTCAAAGGCGCCCGCACTCCCCTTGTCAGAATAGGCTTCCACGCAGCTAGTATGGGGGCAAGGGATTTTTACGCCCTCGACGTAATGACCATGGTTTTAAGCCAGGGTCGCGGCGCTCGCATAACCCAAGATATCGTTAACAAAGGCCTCGCCGTGGAGGCATGGGCCCATAACCCCGACAATCGCTACGCCGGTATGGTCATCCTGGGCGGCTCGCCTAATGAACCGGAGTTCAAAGATAAAAGCCCTATCGAACGAGAAAAACGCACGGCATACCTGAAAGCTTGCGAAGAACTGGAGAACATACTTCTTGCTCAGGTTGAAAGGCTTAAGAATGAACTGGTTTCCACGGCCGAACTTGAGCGGATCAAAAAACTCAACCAGCGGGAATTTCTAGACAGGATGCGCAGCAATGAGGCGTTAGCCGGATTACTAGCGAGCCTCGAAGTTCAGGTCGGCTGGCGCTACCTGATGAGTTACCTGGAAAAAATCGGGGAAGTTACGCCGGAAGAAATCAGGCGGGTGGCAAGAAAATACATCCGGGAAGACAATAAAACCAGCGTCTATACCATCCCGGGTGGCGAGCCTGAACACCCACCAGAACACTACATGGAAGTCCGGTCGGTGACAGGATTGGCTTCAGCAAAGATGGTTAAGCCCAACACCTTTACTAATAGCTCGATATACCCGACGCCTGAGGACTGGAAACATCCACTCTCCTTTGAGCGTAAGCCAGAGAAAGTTGGATACCAGAAACCGGAGACCGCGGAGGTTGAAAGCGCAATGGTGTTTTATTTGCCAGACTTTGAATTACCTCTGATCGATGTAACACTTCTGGTTAAGGCCGGCGCTGTTGATGTCGAAGATGCCAAGATTGGCCTATCCCAGGTATTCAGCCAGTGCCTTATCCGGGGCGGAACCAAGAAGTACTCACCAGCCGAGTTGGCGCTGGTCTTGGACGAGAATGCGATCAAGTTGTCGATTTCAGTCGGAGATGAGGAGACAGTTATCCACCTCTCTACGATGAAAGAGGACTGGGAGAAGGGACTGGCCGTGCTTGAGGAGATTTTAACCCGGCCTAGATTTGATACAGGAGTGCTGAACGTGGTCAAGAAACAGGCGCTGATCGCTCTTGATCGGCAGGGCGACCAGCCGCAGGTCGTCTCCAGCCGCGAAGGGATGATCTGGCATTTCAAGGGACACCCTTACGGCCGCGATCCGCTCCAGGGTCTGAAGACGATTCCAACGATTACCCAGGAGGACCTTAAAGGGTTCCTCAAGGGGTATTTCGTGCCATCAAACATGGTGGCGGCTGTTGCAGGTGACATTGAAAAAACAGAGGTTATGACAGGATTGGGGAAACTCCTCCAAGCACTCCCAAAACACAGTGCACCTGAGCGTAAACTCGACGATCCGGCCGAGACCCCACCCGTCTTGGCCCTTATCCACAAACCTGGCCAGGTTCAATCTCAGATCTGGCTGGGTCTGTGCAGCGTCAAGCGAACCAACCCAGCCTACTGGGGGATGAGCCTCCTGATGGATATCTTCGGTGGCGCCGACTCCCTGATGTACACTCGCCTGCGGGATGACCTCGGGCTTGTCTACGCAGCCGGGTTCTACCAGACCTACAAATGGAAGGCGGGGGTTCTGATCGGATACATCGGCTGTAAAGGCGACAAGACTGGCGAGGCAATCTTGGAGACGGTGGACATCATGAACGGTCTGCGGAATGATGTTCCCAAAAAGGATTTCGAGCAGAAGAAGCTTGACGCGCTCAACAGTTTTGTCTTCAATGTGGACACCCCGGCGGAGTTAGTGGAGGCTTACAGCCGCTACTACATCCGCCAGGAACCCTTGGATACCCTTGAGAGAATCCAGGACGCCTTCATCAGTGCATCGAGAGAAGAACTCAGGGATCTGGCCAGGAAATATCTTGAGCCGAGAAAACTTCAGGTCTTCGCTGTGGGGGACAAGACTACCAAAGTCGAAGGGAAAGAAGGCTTTGAAGTTACACTCGAGCAAGACCTGAAGGCCTTGGCAAACAAACTCGGCCTGCCTTACCAAGAAATTGAGTTGCGCTGAGTTCGTCAACTTGCAAGGGATTGCCATGCTTCTGAGTGATGGGCAACCGTTTCCCTCTCGGGAGCAATGACTGCAGCACAGCCCACGCCTTGGGCAAAGGATTTTTCGTCTTCGCTGTGTACCCCAAGCAAAGGCTAACTGCACTCGACGGCCTCCATCCTGGTGTCAAATTAACGAATTCCGATTCAAATTTAGTATCATTGACGTTTCACCTGGACCGCTGAATCCATCTTGAACTAAACAGTTAAACTAAGCAGATTGAGTCAGAAGAAAAAGCAGGTCAAAAGACTCCTCTCAAGGTGGGTGGCAGTGATTGAAGAACGCCACAAGCTAAGCGGCCTCAAAACCCCGCCCATGACCGTCAAGTCAATCCGAATGCCCGACGGGTTTTGAGATCCGCTTCAGCGCCAAGTTAGACCGCATCTGCGCTCTTTGTCTTCGGGCACTTCACGCACTTGCAACGCTCATCATGGAGCTACCGCCGCGCGCCAGCACGGAGCTTGAGGGCTGCATAGATGAATCGGTTGACGGGCGTAGGCACTCCGAGAGCGTTGCCAAGCCGGACGACGGTGCCATGCATGGCTTCCAGTTCCAACGGCTTGCCCTGCTCCAAGTCCTGAAGCATCGATGCCTTCGCGTCCGTGGGGCAGGAATCGATCGCACCCATCAGGCGTTCCGGCGCTCCGTCTGGCAAGACCACGCCCGATTTGCCAGCGACTGCGTCCACTTCCCGCATGCATGCCATGTACAGCGCCCTGGTATCGGGATCCTCACGGGTAGGTCCAAAACCACGCCCAGTGACCGACTGCACACCCATAGTTGCTATGGCACCCATGAACTTGATCCAGATCGCTACGCGAATATCAGCAGGACGCTCTGCGGTGACTCCTGCTCTGCGAAGCACTGCGAGAGCGGTCTCCGCCGCTTCGTCGTCGTCATCGCAGAGAGGGCCAAGCAGGAGCGGGTTCTCGGTGCCGCTCTGACGGACCACACCCGGCTCAGGCACCGACGCCAAAAGGTACGTAAGGCCTCCCAGAATGTGCGCGGGGTCGGTCAGATCTCCCAGCCGTGCGGCGATATCGACGCCGTTTTGGAGGGGAACGACGATGGTTTCTGGACCTTTGAGCTCGCGCAGCGCCTGGGCCGCTCCCTCCAAGTCGTAACTCTTCGTCGTCACGAGCGCCAGTTCTACCGGGCCCACCTCCTTCGCCTCTCCGGTCGCCTGTATCTCGGGGATGGCGAAAGTGTCGTCGTCGCGGACGACCGTCAGTCCTCGCGTGCGTAGCGCCTGCAGCATTGCGCCACGCGCGATGAAATGCACGGTCTCCCCGGCCCGCGCCAACGTGGCGCCGTAGTAGCCTCCGAGTGCCCCGGCTCCGATGACTCCAATTTTCATAGGCTGACTCCCTTCACCGGTTCAAGACTCCGCGGTCTAACGGAAAACTCACCTGACGAAAACGTGCTAGCGTTTTTCGGTCAGGGGCTGTGCAAAGTTAGCCCAGTAAAATACTGGGGAGTGTTTGGTAAAGTGATTTTGGGCCGTGGCCAATGCCGACAATCCATGGAGGAACATGGCTGAAGTGGGGGATATTGGGATTTCGGTCTCCCTTCCTCCCCTCCTTTCCAAAAGGATCGTCATCGACGAGATGGTAATGGAGAACGTGAAGGTCAATACCGAAAGGAAGACGTCGGGCGAACTGCCTCGGCGCCTGAAGAAGAGGGTCAAGGCAGAGGCAAAGGAGGAGAAGCCCACCGAGTTCCCATTTCCGAAACTACCCAACCTCGAGGTGTTCAAGAAGAAATTCGATCTGAAAGAGTTGGTCGATATCAACCACCTCGGATCGATGAGGAAGGCAAAGCAGCTCACCAAAGACGTTTCTAAGATGAAGTCCAGATGGGAATCAGAACTAAAGGGTCTGGGCGCGAAGGCGAAGGCCAATGAGATCATGACCAAGGTCCAGAAAAGCCTCGACTCCCTCCACAAGACCCGAATCAAGAGCCCTGCCGATTTGCCGAAATTACAAAGCGATCTGAGGAAACTCCGGGAGGCCATCGATACCCTTAAGGCTTTGAGAAAAGAGATCGAGGCCACCAAGTCAACCTTCAAGAGGGATCTGGCAACCCTGGAAAAATCGGTCAGGGACGAAATGATTGCGTTGAAAGAACAGGATCTTCGGGCCATTCTCAAGGATTTAGGCATTGAGGAGTTTAAAAGGCTCAGTTTGGCGGAGGCCTTTCTCGGCCCCTTTTATGCCAAGGTCCTCGACCTCATCTGGAACAATGCGGACAAGATTAGAACCTTCATGCCCAAAATGGACAAGGATAAATCAGTGCAGACGAGGATACGGGCTCAGGGCCGCGATATCATATTTCGCAGCATCAAAAAAGGCCCCGATTTCCTTTTGAGGGAAGCACGGGTTTCGATCGAGCAGGAAAAATGGTCCCTCAGGGGGACCATCCAAGGGGTCACCTCCGATCCTGCCTCCTACGGAAAACCCACGCAAGTCGCCATTCATGGGAAACATCCCAGGCTGGTGCTCAACGGGATTTTGGATCATACCGGCGAGAAACCCGTCGACACCTTTTCTCTAGACGTAAGGGGTTATCCGTTGAAGGGGGTCTCCTTTGCGGAGAATCCCCTTTCGATATCTAATATCAGCAGCGGGTCTCTGGATCTCAAGGCAAATCTCGCATTGAAGGGCGAGCTCATCGATTTTAGGTCGGAGGCTAAGGTGAAAGATCTCAAGCTCGACTTCATGGCAGCAGAGGCGGAAAATCTCATGGTGAACATCCTGAAGGAGGTTATCAAGACCGCCCCCTCCCTGAGCATCGGCATGGGGGCTAAGGGAACCAGGGACAATCCCCAATTGTCCGTCTCTTCCGACATCGACCGACTTTTTGCCAGGCAATTGAAGCGGTTTGTGGGCAAAAAAGTGAACGAATTGAAAGCCTCTCTTGGAGCGCAGATCGATAGTGCTACGGATAATGAGATGAGAGGGTTTTCCGACACACTGGCCAAAACCAAACTGGACATATTCAACCAGTTTAGATCAGATGAATTGCTGGTTCAGGAAAGGATCGATTCTCTAAGCCGTATCGTGGGGAGGAGGACGGATAAACCGCAGGAGCTCAAAAAAGTGCTCGAGGGGATCTTGCCGGATTTGATCCGAGAGTAGGTTCATTCAGCGCTAGTTTTTGCCCCAACATCTTGTAGCTTTTCTAACCCTTCCTCAGGTCAAAATCGTTAATTCTGAGGTGAATCTTGCACCCGATTTTTCTTGAGTCTCAAATATCTTTGTTCAAGAACTCGCCCTCAAACATTTATGCTGTGACTACGGGAAGGGAATTAGCAGAAGTAGATCCTGAACGGCAATTTATTGGCATTAATCTACTGACAGGCGGGATTTGTTAGCTTGGACATTAAGGTGCGCTGATAAAAACCGGTAAGATTTAACCAATGACAGGCACGGTTGTCTTTATGCAGTCAAATTTTGTATTTTAGACCTGTTTTAGGAGAAAATAAGTATGAAAAAATAATTCTATCCAGAGAATAAAAGGCTAAGTTTTTTCTTGACAATATGTTTCAAATGTGTATGCTAGGTGAACTTTTTACAAAAGGGCAGTAATGAGAAAGATCCGCACAAATAACAACTGGTGGTGGGGGTACTTCTTCCACGCGGGGTAGTGCGCTTTCATCAGTTTGTCTTACTCTTAAGCCGTGACCCCGCAAGGGTCACGGCTTTTTTATTATTGTGCTTAGTGTTTCAAACCATATAACGATTTCTAATGTGAGGAGGTGAGCTTATGTCTTCCGTGGCACGACGGTGGCCCCCCGTGGGGCCAAAACGAACCAGAAACTAACCTTCAAACCAAGAATAATGAGTGGGATAAAAATGGATGTAACAAAGATCGAACTCAGTGAAAAGAGAGTGAGATAAGACACGAAAAGGAGGCAGAAAAATGAAAAGAGCAATGTTTTTTCTTGACCAAAAGGACATGCCAACTCATTGGTATAACATCCAGGCTGATTTGCCAGAGCCGCTGCCACCACCTTTGCACCCAGGAACGAAAAAGCCGTTAACCCCACCTGACCTGACTCCCCTATTTCCCATGGAGCTTATTATGCAGGAGGTGAGCACCGAACGCTGGATTGAAATCCCTGAGGAGGTACAGGATGTCTACCGCACCTGGAGACCAACAGTGCTGCATCGGGCATATCGGCTGGAGAAGGCCCTGGATACACCGGCAAGGATCTTCTATAAATATGAAGGGACAAGCCAGGCGGGGAGCCACAAGCCCAATACCGCTGTACCTCAGGCATACTACAACAAGCAAGAAGGCATCAAGCGTATGACCACCGAGACAGGCGCTGGCCAGTGGGGAAGTGCTCTTGCTATGGGCTGTGCGTTCTTCGGCATTGAATTAAAGGTCTATATGGTCAGGATTAGCTATGACCAAAAACCCTACCGGCGCATCTTGATGGAGACCTGGGGAGCTAGTTGCGTACCCAGCCCCAGCCGCGACACCAAAGCAGGTCGAGACATGCTTGAGAAGTGGCCCGATTGCCCCGGCAGCCTGGGACTGGCTATCAGTGAGGCAGTGGAGGATTGCGTGACTCGTGATGATACCCACTATTCTCTGGGAAGTGTGCTTAACCATGTCCTGCTTCATCAGACCATACAGGGGGAAGAGTGTCGGAAGCAAATGGAGATGGCAGATGCTTACCCGGATATTATTGTAGGTTGCATTGGCGGTGGCTCAAACTTCGCCGGGCAATTCCTGCCCTGGATCAGGGATAAGATAAGTGGAGAAAAGCCAGACATGCGTATTATCTGCGTTGAGCCCGAAAGCTGTCCGAGCGTGACCAGGGGACTATATGCCTATGACTATGGTGATTCAGCTGCGACGGCACCCATAGTCAAGATGCATACCCTGGGCCACGGGTTTATCCCACCCCCAGTTCATGCGGGAGGTCTTCGCTATCATGGGATGGCACCAATCATATGCCACCTTCGTCAACTAGGCCTGGTTGAGGCTGTAGCCGCGCACCAGACTGCCACCTTCGAGGCCGGGGTTAAGTTCGCCCGCACTGAGGGTATTATTACTGCTCCAGAGCCATGCCACAACCTTAAGGTAGCTATTGATGAGGCCCTTAAGTGTAAAGAATCTGGTGAAGCTAAAACAATCCTGATAGCCCATAGCGGGCATGGGCACTTTGATCTGGCTGCCTACGATGCCTACCTGGCGGGTAAACTCGTGGATTATGCCTATCCTGAGGAAGAGGTAAAGAAGGCACAGGCTGAACTGCCCAAGGTTTAAACCCCTGAGGCATTCTCAGCCAAAGGAGGTTATGATAGGATTCCTACTACAGGGCGCACTCGCAGGTTTTGTCCCTTCAGCCCTGCAAGTGCGCCCGCCTTATTAAGGAAGGTAAACAGATTAATGGAACAGCACGACGACAAGACAATTCGGTGCCCCCGGATGGGCGGCCAGGTCAATTTTAGGTTCTGCCGCTTCGAGAATAACCTGCTTCCCTGCAGGTGGATAGCAGGTTGCTGGCAGATGCAGATGGATATCAATAAGTTTCTGGCAGACCATTACTCAAAGGAAGAGCTGGACCGAATATGTATCCCCCCAAAGCCGAAGATTGAGAGCCTCATGGATCTGATTGAAAAGGCAAAGAAGGCAAAAACGGGAAAATAACGGCGAGGGCTGGCTACAAAAAGGCAAGGACTTTGAGGGAAACATTTTTCGTTGACAGGTGGCTATCAATATGGTTTCTAAACCTATATTGGAATATCCGAACAGGAGGTGGTGTAAAGGAAGGTCATAGCGATCTCGGTTATACGAATCTGTTTCCATTAAACGATAGTGGAGGGAGTAATGAAAAAGAAAGGTTTGCTGACCCTGTTGTGTGCATCTTGTTTTATACTCGCCCTAACGATTGCCCCTGTGCCATCTGCTAAGGCAGAAACCATCAATCTTACCTACAGTAACTTTTTCCCACCCACCCATGGGCATGCGATTGCTGGCGCTAATATGGCAAAAGAGATCGAGAGGAGGACCAATGGGCAGGTTAAGATCTCTTACTTTCCTGGAGGGACCCTAACCAAACCTAGAGTCTGCTATGATGGGGTAGTTAAAGGAATTTCCGATATTGGCCAGTCATGTTTTGCCTATACAAGGGGCAGGTTTCCCCTGATGGAGGCAGTGGACCTACCACTAGGTTATCCAAACGGCCGGGTTGCAACCAAAGTAGCATATGAATTTTTCAAGACAATGAATCCAAGTGAACTGAAGGATGTAAAGGTGCTTGTTATTCATGCCCATGGACCAGGAATACTCGCTGCCAAGAAGGATGTTAACTCCCTGGATGACATAAGGGGCATGAAGATTAGATGTACTGGCCTCAGCTCAAAGCTTGCCAAGTATCTGGGAGCCGCCCCTGTTGCCATGCCTCAAAATGCTGCTTATGAGGCCCTGCAAAAAGGGGTAGTTGAAGGCACATTCTGTCCAATCGAGGTTCTGAAGGGATGGAAGCAGGGTGAAGTTATAGATTATGTGATTGAGACCAAGGCCCTTAGCTACACCACAGCAATGTTTGTGGTTATGAACAGGGAAAAATACGAATCCCTTCCCTCTGATATTAAAAAGGTATTTGATGACGTTGGCAGGGAGTGGGTTGATGTACACGCCAAGGTCTGGCAGGATATTGACAGAGAGGGCAGGAAATTTGTGACTGAGCTTGGCAGGAAGATCCATAAGCTCCCACCGGCCGAGGAGAAAAAATGGAACCAGTCCATCAGTCCAATCATCATTGACTATCAATCAAAGATGATAGAGAGGGGTCTTCCTGGGATGAAGGCTGTTGAGCTCCTCAGAGAGCTGATTGCAGAATATAGCAAGGTATATTGATTACAGAGCCAGATCTAAATCTTATGTTAAAAGGGGCACCGTAGTCTCCCGGTGTCCCTTTCTCTACCTTCCCGGTAAACCTTCAGCCAAACACCTTATCGCTATCTCATCAGGCCGGGTAGAAACAGGACTATCTGGGGAAACTTTAATAGGATAGCCACACACGCCAAAAGGGCCAAGACAAAAGGGGCAACCCCCTTAAAGATTACCTCAAGGGGAACATCCCTGGCAATACCATGGACCACATACACATTTACCCCTACCGGCGGTGTGATCACACCCATTTCCGTTACCAGAACAATAGCCACACCAAACCATATGGGGTCAAAACCGAGCGTCGTAGCCACAGGATAAAAGATGGGAATTGTGAGCATAATCATGGCCAGGGCATCCATGAAACATCCGCCAAAGAGATATACAAGAATAATTATCCCCATGACGGCATAGTTCGGCAGCGGGAGTCCACAAACCCAACTTGCCACATCATACGGGATCCTCGTGATAGCCAAGAAATGGCCAAAGATAACTGCCCCGGTGACTATAACCATGACCATGCAACTGATTCTTGTTGTATCCAAAAGGGATCTAACGAATCCCTCCCAGCTTAACTGCCCCCTTATAATGGCAAGAACCAAGGTAAGAAATGCACCCACAGCCGCTGCCTCTGTCGGTGTAAATATCCCGAAAAAGAGACCCCCCATAACAAAGCCAAAAATAACCAGGGCCTCTAAAACCCCTGTAAAGGATTTCGCCTTCTGTCTTAGGGTTGTTTTTGGTCCAGCAGGGGCAAGCCCTGGATTCAGTCGTACCCTTACATATATGGTAAGCATAAATAAAAGGGCAAGAAGTATACCTGGAAAGATACCAGCGGCAAAGAGCTTCCCAATGGATTGCTCTGTCATGATACCGTAAACAATAAATATAACACTCGGAGGTATGAGTATACCAAGGCTCCCCCCTGCAGCAACCGTCCCTGTAGCCAAACCCATATCGTATTTGTAGCGTCTCATCTCCGGAAGGGCAACAGCTGCCATGGTCGCTGCGGTTGCATTTGTTGATCCTGATATGGCAGAGAATCCTGCACAAGCCCCCACTGTGGCTATGGCCAGTCCACCCCTGTGGTGTCCCATAAATACATAAACGGAGTCATATAGCCTTCTGCTTATTCCAGAATGAAAGGCAATCTGACCCATAAAAATAAAGAGCGGAATAACCGTTAAGCTATAAGAAGAGAATGTTTCAAATACATCCTTGGCCAATAAACTAAGGCCTGCATTGGTGGAGACTACATAACTGAAGCCAAGAAACCCAAGAAATGCCATGACAAAGCCAACAGGCATCTTGGAGAAAAGAAGGATTACCAAGATGATAAGGCCAATTGTACCGATTGCAGTCAGACTCATGTATCTTTCACCTTACCTATAGCCTCTACGAGATCCGCCAAAAGAACCAGACAGACAACCACTGCACCCACGGCCAGCCCGTATATCACTGGATAAAAAGGTAGCTGCAAGGTCAAAGAAACCTCCCCTGACCTTTGACAGTCAATACCATACAAGACACTCTGCCAGGCAATGAGGCCAAACAGTATGATTCCAAAGATTGACATTACACCCTCAATAATGCCCTGCAACCTTTTAGGAAAGAGCTGCACAATAAGGCTGACGGCTACATGGCCCCTCTCTGCCGTTGTATGAGCCATGGCAAAGGATACAGCTACCGCTCCTAAAAAGGAGACAATCTCATATGTTCCAGGGATGGGTTTGCGAAACATGCGCAAGGTAACGTCAGCACAGGTAAGAGACATCATGGCAACAATGGCCATTGCTGCTATCATGTCTAATCTACGAGCCAGCAAAAGGGAATTTTTCTGAAAAGAAAACATATTCAACCCTCCCAATCCGACCGAAGCCCTTGGTGCTTTAGCACCAAACCTTAATTAGATTCTCACCGCCGCAATCGCCCACTTTGCCCTCCAAGGCCCTGGTTAGTGATCCTGAGGGCTCAGGCGTTATTGTACATTGAGGAGGGTATCTCATCGTGTCCATAGAACTACCCTTCGTTTCCGGGGAGTTTCCTTGGCCAATTCTTCCGCAGAGCCAAATTTCAGGCATTGTGCCATGCAGTGCTTTACGCAAGCAGGCAAAAGACCTCTCCTAACCCTAGGGGCACAGAAAAGGCATAGTCGGGTTAAGAGCGGGAAGTAAGTGATGTCTATCTTTCTCCCAGGAAATTCTTCGATTAATTCGATAATCTTAATCCCACCTAGCTTCTAGGTATGCGGTGCTCCTGTTTGCAGGCAACTTCACAGGCATGACAGCCGGTGCAGTATTCATAATCAACCAGCAAACCATAGTCAGGCACTTATTCGCCTCCTGCCTTATAAACCTTGCAGAGCATACTCTTCAGGGGGCATCCATACCCCGACTTACCTGTATGCCCCATCGGGATGAGCTGATTTACGTTCACTTCCCAGACGCCAAATAAGGAAGGTTCCGGGCCTGGTTTTTCCGGTAGCCACCAACCGTGCGTTACCATGACTATCTCCGGATGTACTACAGGGGTGACCCTAGCCTTGCGTCGGCATTTGCCAAGCCAGTTTTCCACCCATACCAGGTCACCATCTTTAATGCCAAGTTGCTCGGCTGTTTCCGGATGGATCTCAATTATCGGATCAGGCTCTATCTCCCTTAGCCATGGGATCATCCTATGTTCTGAATGGAAGTAGGCCGACGACCTCCGACCAGTTGTCAAAATCAGAGGATATTCCTTATAAAGGTCAGGAGTACTGATTGGGCTGAATGGAGGCTCCTCGTAATATGGAAGGGGATCGAGTTTCCAATGCTCGAGCCAAGAAGAATAAAGCTCAATCTTGCCCGAGGGCGTCAAAAAGCCCGGCTTTTTGTCACGACGTAGCAGTCCTTTTTCATACCTGCGGTAAGGTGCACTGGGATGCCCTTTTGGGGGAAGAACCCAGCCCTTCTTGCCGAGCTCCTTGTAGGTCATGCCCGATGGCTTAAGAATATGGTCGTACAGCTCCTCGATGCTCTTCCAAGGAAACTCGGGGTTAAACCGCTTGGCCAGTTCAAAATTTATTTCAATGTCTGCCTTGCACTCCCTTACAGTGAGCACCTTATTAATAGCCTGAAGCGGTACCCACCATGCTTTGAGACTGTTCTTTTCCAAGAAGGTGGCCGCCGGGAGTACTACATCAGCAAGCATGGCTGTTGGCGTCATGAACAAGTCAATGACAACAACAAAGTCCAGCTTCTTCAGTGCCTCGTCCCACTTCCTGGGTTCCAGTCCAGTGCAGGCAATCGGGTTAGCAGCTTGGATCCACATGCCCTTAACCGGGTAGGGATCCTCAGTGAAGATTTGCTCCAGGACGGTATCTGGATGGGCCCAGGCACGGAAGTCCTTAAGTGGCCCGTATTTCCACGTGCCAATCCTTTTCTCATGAACTTCAGGGGGCAGGCTCAACATCCCCGCTCCCGAGTGAAAGGGATAGGTAACGACATCAAGTGGGTAGCGAGCGATCACATTACCGCCGGGTACATCCAGGTTGCCGGTCAAACACCATAGATGGGCGATGGCTTGTGCCGTAGGAGTGGTGCTCGGGATGGTATCTATAGGCAAGCCCCAGTGTAATGACGCTGGCTTGCTTTTGGCATAAAAGCGGGCTGCCTCCACGATTTTTTCCGGCCGTGCCCACGTGATTTCAGCGACCTTCTCTGGTGAATATTCACTCACACTCTCCTTTAAGGCCGTCCACACTGTCTTGCATGTGGCAACCTCTCCATTGGCTAGCGTAATCTTATAGGTGCCCTCACATGTTGGATTTACATCTGGAGAGGAATATTCTGCCAGAGCGGAGCTCCAGATTCTGGGCTGATTGGTCGTCATATCCCAAACGACGAAATTGTCCTGCCCTCCATTGCCTTTCAGGTCGCTCTCCCTGAGAAGCTTTTTCTTGCTATCATCTACCCTGACCAGAAACGGTGCATTTGTCCATTTCTTGACAAATTCCTCGTCATAGAGCCCCTCATTGATGATAATGTTGAGAAAGCATAGTGCCAGTGCAGCATCAGTCCCCGGCCTAATTTGTAGCCATATTTTGGCCCGGGAGGCTAGCCAGGTGCATCTGGGATCAATAACTATAAGCTCTGAGCCCCTTTTCATCAGGTCAACAATCCAGTGCCCAAAGAACCCATCGGGGCACGAGGCGGGGAGGCTCTGACCCCACACCATGATGCACCTTGGGACCTGATAATCTGGATCATCATACCGCTGTGGCAACCACTGGGAAGCGTCTGCTACGCAGTGGTCTCCATGGGTGATCCACATCACCATCAATCTTGGAGTGTAGCAGGCTAGCCCGCTGAGCCCGAAGACCCAGTTCGGACTCCCGTAAGCATAGGCCAGCATTGAGATCCATCCGCCGATGTCTCTGCCCGTGCCCTGAAGAAATATCATACTCTCCGCACCATATACCTCTCGAATACCCTTCATCTTTTTCTCAATGAGGTCAAAGGCCTCATGCCAGGAGATGCGTTGCCATTTACCCTCCCCTCTCTTGCCTACCCTTTTTAGCGGGTGCCTGAGACGGTCAGGATGATAGAGGTACTGGGTGATTGCCAGGCATCTACAGCACAGGCGTCCTTGATTCCAAGGATGCTCTGGATCACCTTCGATCTTTACGAGCCTCCCATCTTTAACATAGGCCAGCACGCCACAACCTCCGTGGCAACCAGGCCCAGCTGACCACGTAGTAGTTCGGATCACCTCAATACCCTTCTCGCTCATTCTCTGCTCCTCAGCTTTACATCTTATCTCAGCCTGCGATACCTGGGACACAAAAATGCGGCCCAGAGCCGCTTCTTTAACTCCGTATGCATATCGAATATCCGCTCACTGCTCCCTCAAGATCCTGAATCCATGCCCCGAGCACTATGCAATATGGTATTTGAACTCACACGCAGCGTGTGCTAATGTCCTGAGGTCTTTCGCAGAGTATCTCTTCTTGATGTTTAAGGTCACCGTCCCCCGTCTCAGGGAGGTATGCTTCTGTAAACCTGGGACCGTCAGCTGAGCAGACGATTTATGGAAAAATCGGAGTATTGCATAAGTGGACTCTAAATGTCAAGATAAGCAAGGCGGGGGATACTCACAGAGTAAAAGTAACCGACTAACCTGAAGCAAGGTAAACTGAGATGAAAAACGTTGTTATTGTTAGTGGGGTACGGACACCTATCGGGAGGTATGGTGGCTCTCTGCGGGATATTCCGGTATACAAATTTACCAGCCTGGTCCTGAATGAAGCAGTCAAAAGGGCTGAAATTGAGCCCTCGTGGGTAGATGATGTGATCATGGGGCAGTCTTACCAAAATGGTGAGTGCGCAAATGGTGCCCGCATGGCCCTTCTTGAAGCTGGATGGCCTCCTGAAGTCCCAGGTGTAACACTGGACCGTCGCTGTTGTTCCGGCTTAGACGCTGTTTTCTTCGGTGTAATGAAAATTCAAACTGGCAACGCAGATATCATCGTTGCCGGTGGAATGGATAGCATGAGCCAGGCAGAACTATATATTCCGGGCGATATCAAGTGGGGATTGGGAGGAACAATCGATGAAAAATGGGGTTTTATGCCAAAGGGACATGGTGCCCTTTCTATGTGGGGAATACCGCTTTACGACAGGATACAGCGTGCGAGGGTTATGTCTCAGCCCATCGAGAGGTTTGGTGAACTCAACTCCATGATGAGCTGGGCTGAAACAGCAGCCAAAAACGAACATATCTCACGCCAGGAAGCTGATGAATGGGCGCTGCGAAGCCACCAGAATTCTATTGCTGCCATAGACTCTGGAAAATTCAGTGAAGAAATTGTTCCGGTTCCGATCCCACAAAGGAAAGGAGAGCTATTGATCTTTGATACCGATGAAACACCCCGGCGAGATACTACCTTAGAAAAACTTGCCAAATTATCCCCTGTGTACCCTGATGGCGTGTGTACTGCTGGCAATTCATCTACCGAGAACGATGGTGCAGCTGTGGTTGTATTAATGACCGAGACGAAGGCCAGCGAACTGGGCCTTAAACCGATGGGTTATTTCAGATCCTGCTCTATCGCAGGTACTGACCCGACACTCACTTATCCTGCAGTACCTGCCTCTGTGGGCAAGGCGCTTAAGAAGGTTGGGATCACGATAGATCAAATGGACCTCATTGAGATGCAAGAGGCATTTGCTGTGCAGGCGTTGGCCGATGCCAGGATGATAGGGATCAGGCAGGAAGATTTTGATAAAAAGATCAATGTAAACGGTTCTGGCATCTCTCTTGGTCACCCCATCGCTGCTACTGGTGCCATGAGATTGGTAACCTTACTCTATGAGATGAGAAGGCGCGGGTCTTGGTATGGATTGGTGACCATTTGTGGCGGGGGTGGACAAGGCATCTGTGCAATAGTGGAGGCCACATAAATAAGGAGAAATAATTTGTGGACTTTGACCTCACACAAGAACAGCATATCTTCCCTATGGGACAACTATCCAATAGCTGCAAGAAGACATGCTGTGTAGCGCGTGCTTCGACGTTAGCACTCACTAATCCAATGTACCATATGTCTTAAGGCCGGCAGAACTTGTTCTGTGCAGGCGATACAAGAAAATGAATTATTAGGAACGGCGGTTACCGTTTACAAAGGCAAACTTACTTACAAAGCAGCAGCAGATGCCCTGGACCTAGACTACATGCCTCTCGAACTTTGGAAAAGCCGTCTTTTCTTATCAAGGGTATTGCAATCAACTGCTCTTTCCTTTATAAAGCAATGTGCTATACTTCTTTGGTCAACCTAGGTTTAGAATATAATCTGGACGAAACTTTATGCCAAAGGGTTAAGGAAATGCCCTTGCCCTTAAGCCCCTTGAGCTAATATGGAAGGAGGTGACATATGAGAGGATAGCAGAAAGTTTGAGACTAACGTCTTAACAAAGGAGGGAGGAACATGAAAAGGCAAAAACTATTTCTATTAGGACCAGTAATACTGGCTGCTATAGTAGCCGTTTCTTTATTGATCGTTAGTACAACATCTGCAGCCGATCCAGAGGTGTTCCGATTGAAGATACAATCCGCTTATCCTCGTGGAGACCTATCCATGGAACTATTAAAGGATTTTGCTGCCGCCGCGGACAAAAGAAGCAATGGTCGACTGAAGATTGCAGTTTTTGCCGCGCCAGAGATAGTTACATTTGAACAGTTGTTTGAGGCCACCCAGAGAGGGACTTTGGATATGCTGCACGCCGCCGGCACATTTTGGGGAGGAATAGTCCCTGTTGGCGAGATCGAGTTTGGAATACCCTATGGGTTTAAGATCCCTGAAGCCCGATCCTATCCGGAGGCTGCGGAAATAATACGCAAATTCTTTTTTGAAAGTGGATTCGCGGATATACTCCTTGAGGAATACGGCAAACACGGTCTCCACTGGCTTGAGATTCACACCTATGGTTTGGTTCCCTTTGTGGTCGCGACAAAGCCCATCAGAACCTGCGAGGATCTGAAGGGAGTGAAAATAAGGGATGAAGGGATCTGGACCAAATGGCACAACATGGTGGGTGCTCGTGGGACAACTTCTGTGGCTCCAGAAGACACCTATATGGGATTAAAGCTAGGCAGTCTTGATGCCTCTCAGTGGGATGTGAGCTGCATAACCGGTCTAAAATGGCATGAGGTAGCCCCATACTGGATCCGGGGTGAGGGTAATGACACCGCCGTCGGGCATATATTAGTAAACATGAAAACGTGGAAATCCCTGCCTGCTGATCTTAAGGAAGCTCTCAGGGGTGCTGCTGAGGATTACTGGAAAATTACCATTGATGCCTATGACAAGGAGATGAAAATAGTCAGGGATATGGTAAAAGGGGGCAAAGTCATCGAGGTCTGGCTGGATCAGGATTGTATAGACAAACATACCGAGGCAGCTCATACGCTATGGGATGAGCTAGCCCATAGGGATGCAGCATGCGCAAAGGCAATTCAATTGATTAAGGAATGGAGAGGGATAAAGTAACCAGACAGACATGAGGTTATTTATACATCTTCGAGGATTTGACCGGGAGGGGGTGAATTTTACCCCCTCCTGACACATCTAAGAGGTGAGAGGATCATCGAGAAAAGGAGTTCAGATAAAGATGGCTAAAGGAACTGGGGTTCTTTTCAATCTGGTTGATGCTATCACTGCGAAGATAAGCAAACCCGCAAGTATTCTGATTTTTATTATAATGTGCATCACCACAACCGAGGTTGTTGCAAGGTATGCTTTTAACTACCCGACCATCTGGGCATGGCCCCTTAACAGACAGATTTTTGGTCTTTTCATACTCGTGGCGGGTGCCTATACCATGTCAAGAAGGCTGCACATCAGGATCGAGATACTTCATGACCATTTTCCTCCCAAGATCAGATTGGTGGCAAGGCTATTTGCATTAGCGGCCTTGATTTCATTCCTGGGCGTGTTGATCTGGCAGGGGGGCTGGATGGGTTGGAATGCACTGATGGCCAGAGAGAGGGCTAGCGGAGCATTTAGCATCCCCTTATACCCCTTCAAGCTACTCATACCCATAGGCGCCTTTCTGTTCCTACTTCAAGGGATCGCCGTTCTTTTTCGAAAGAACAAAGAAGACTGAATGACCTTTTTGTAAGCCTTATTGACCAGCTGGCGGTCTTCTAACAATTTGCCTTTGCACACTGGAGCACGAGGATCTCATGAGTATCGAATTGGTAACGGTTCTTTTATTTGGCGGTCTTCTTTTCCTTTTAGCCATAGGCGTGCCCGTTGCCTTTGCGCTCGGATGCATCAGCGTAATCATCTCTTTTTTGTTAGGGGGCGCCAAGGACTTATTCGTCGTTGCCACCACCACCTACAGGGAGATAACAGACCCCAGCCTTATTACCATTCCCCTGTTCCTTCTCATGGGGAACTTCCTTGTACATTCAGGTATATCCGACCGTCTCTTTCGTTCACTCAATTACTGGCTTTCGGGCCTGAGGGGCGGCCTGGCAATCGTCTCAGTTGGAGTTTGTGTTGCGCTCGCTATGTGTGGAGGATTCGGACCTGGTATCCTGACCATGGGGCTTATCGCAGTACCTGCCATGCTTGAAAGATCTTACGATAAATCCCTCGCATTGGGAAGCGTAATGGCTGGAGGCGTCCTGGGATGTATTATCCCACCCAGCATCATCATGATCGTTTTTGCCTATATTGCACGGGTCTCAGTAGGGAAGCTCTTCTTTGGAGGTGCTGTTCCCGGCTTTGTGTGCGCGTTTCTTTACATGCTGTACATACTGATAAGAAGTTATCTTCAGCCGCATCTGGCACCCGGGCCGGCTGAGAAGCCCACCTGGGGGCTTAGGTGGACCTCACTCAAGGATATCATCCTTCCTTCTTTTTTGATTGTTCTGGTGTTGGGGTCAATCTTCTTTGGGATTGCTACCCCTACAGAGGCTGCCGGTGTAGGAGCCTTTGGCAGCTTTCTGATCTGTATTCTTTATGGTAGGCTGACCTGGAGGGTAGTCATCGATTCATGCCTTGAGACCATGAAGATCAGCGGTATGGCCTTGTGGATCCTGGTCGCAGCCACACTCTTCGGTGTCGTATATACCAGTGCAGGGGCTCAGGGCATGGTCATGGAGATAGTAGAAAAAGTCCCCGTTAATCGCTGGCTCATACTTGCGACGATGCAGATCATACTCCTTTTATTTGGCATGTTCATGGATGATTATGCCGTGATTACCATATGCGCTCCAATCTTTGTGCCCATTGCCATCCTTCTGGGTTTCGACGCTATATGGTTTTCTATCGTCTTTATCCTGAACATGCAGGTCGCTTACCTGACACCTCCATTTGGCTGGGCCCTAATCTTACTGAAGGGTGTTGCTCCGCCAGAAGTAACCACGCGGGACATCTGGCAATCAGTACCTCCATTTGTGGCAATGCAGCTGCTCGTTCTCGTAATTGCTATGATATTTCCCAAGATAGCTCTGTGGCTTCCTGGGAAGATGTTTTGATTGGAAGCGCATACTGTGTTCAGTCATCAAAGGGGATTGTAAATCTGATACAAAAGGACCTTGGTAAAGGCGAGAGATTCTACGAAAGGAGAAAGACGATGAAGAAAATACTAAGAGTTAACATGGAGAGCCTTCAATACACGTTGGAGGATATCTCTTCCCATTATGCCAATTTGGGAGGGAGGGGGTTGACCTCGCAGATAATAAGCGAGGAAGTTCCTCCAGCGGCCGATCCCCTTGGGCCGGAGAACAAATTGATTTTTGCTGCGGGACTCCTTGCCGGCACCTCCGTCCCAAATAACGGGAGATTGTCTATTGGCGCGAAGAGCCCTCTGACTAACACTATTAAAGAGGCAAATTCTGGAGGCACTGCTGCCCAAAAACTTGCGAGACTTGGGATACAGGCCGTGGTTGTGGAAGGCATGGCAAAAGAGCTCACCTCATTGAAAATAGACAGAAACGGGGTGACGTTTCTTCCTGCCGCTAACTCGAAAGGACTCGGCAACTATAGCGTGATCAGAGAACTAAAGGGGGAATTTGGGGATAATATCGCAATTATCTCCATCGGGCCAGCTGGCGAAATGAAGCTGAGAGCATCTTCTGTGGCGGTTACGGCACCTGATTTTCACATAAGGATGGCCTCAAGGGGGGGGTTGGGCGCAGCGATGGGCTCTAAGAATCTCAAAGCGGTGGTTATCGATGACCAAAGAGCTGCTGCTGTAGAAATAAAGGATAGGGCCAAGCTCAAAGAGTCGGCTGCAGCACTCTCAAAAGGCATATTTTTGCATCCATTGAGGGGCCTGATGAAGGAGTTAGGAACGGCTTCGCTCGTGAATATAATTGGCGGCGGCCTAGGATGTTTGGCGACGAAAAACTACTCTTTAGGCAGGTTTGAGGGGGCTGAAAAGATCTCAGGTGAGTATATAGCCGAGCTGATGAAAAAGCGACCTAATGCTAAATCGGAACATCGGTGCATGAGCGGCTGTATCCTCAATTGCTCTAACATTTTTACAGACGAAGGGGGGGAAATGATCGTTTCGGGCCTTGAGTTTGAGACGATCGGATTGATGGGTTCCAACTGTATGATTGATGACATTGACATCATTGCGCATATGAACCGTCTCTGCAATGATGTCGGGGTAGACACGATGGATACTGGGGGAGCAATAGCAGTTACCATGGATGCAGGATTGTTGGCATGGGGAGATGGAGAAGGCGCCCTGAGTCTTGTGAAAGAGATTGGGAAAGAGACAGACAGGGGAGTGATGATTGGAAATGGATGCAAGTTCACGGGAGAGAGGCTGGGGGCAGGAAGGATTCCCCATGTCAAGGGTCAATGTTTGGCCGCTTATGATCCGCGGGGGCTGAAAGGCACGGGAACAACTTATGCAACCTCCACCATGGGGGCTGACCATACCTGTGGTAATGCCCTTCCAAGTCCAGCAAATCCGGAATACAATCCCACCGCTCCAACTGGTCAGGGACCTGTCTCAAGGTTTCTACAAACCTATTTTGCCGCCATAGACAGTCTTGGCCTCTGTCTTTTTGCTTCCCTTCCTGCCCTTGACATTCCTGAGTTACAGGGGCACCTTGTATCATCTGTATCAGCAATACAGGGCAAACCTCTCGATGAGGATTATTTAACCAAGCTGGGTACGTCCGTGTTGCAGGCAGAAAAGAAGTTCAATGATGCGGTTGGCTTTACCAGGAAGGATGACCGCTTACCGAAATTCTTTTTAGAGGAACCGCTGCCGCCGTCCGGAAATGTGTTTGATGTTCCGGAGGAGGAGATAGACAGTGTGTATGAATTCTAGGTCAAAGATGATGTCTCTGAATAGACAGCCAATAAAAACTCAAACCATACCTAAGACAGGAGGGAGAACTATGATTTCAGAAGAGGAACTGGCGAAGTTATCGTATCCAGATGCACCAAAGATGGTAACGGATAAGGTCCCTGGTCCCAAAACCCAAAAGGCACTTGGAGATTCTCTCAAATATGAATCAATGGCCCGAGGCGCAGGGAGATTTCCGTGCGTTTTTGATGAGGGAATGGGTGCCACGGTTAAAGACCCCGACGGCAACATCTATATTGATATAGCCGCTGGGGTGGCCGTAAATTCCGTAGGGCGCAGACATCCAAGAGTGGTCAATGCCATAGAGGAGCAACTGGGGAGGTTAATGCACGCCATCGATATAACCAATACTCGTCGTATCGAACTTGCCCAAAAGGTGTCCAGTATCATGCCTGAGGGGCTACGGGGTCATTGTGTCACCTACTTTACCCAAGGGGGAAGCGCCGCAGTGGAAACAGCCATAAAATTTGCCCGCCGTATGACCGGTAGGTCACAAATTGTGGCTTTTCATGGTGCTTACCATGGTGTGTGGTGCGGTTCCGGCTCCCTGACCACGGGGGAGCAATACCGGCAGGGGTATGGACCTTTCATGACGGGGGTTATACATGTGCCATACGCCTATTGCTATCGCTGTTGTTTCAATATGGAGTATCCAAGCTGCGAGGTGCGGTGCGCCAAATATGTTGATTATGTGCTCAATACCCCTTATACCGCTGCTGATGATGTGGCCGCGCTCATTGTTGAGGCACAACAAGGAGAAGGAGGGTATCTGGCTCCACCACCGGAGTTCTTGAGGATATTGAAGGAGGCCTGCGAGAAACATGGGGCCTTGTTTATTGCCGATGAAGTTCAGGCCGGGACGGGGCGTACCGGAAAAATGTGGGCCATTGAGCACAGCGGCGTAGTGCCTGATATGATGACATGGGGTAAGGGCATGGGTGGTGATCTGCCAATGGCTGGCGTGACCTTTAGAGATGATTTGGCTGATAAAATTCCGGATAGCTCACAGCCTAACACCTTTGCCGGCAACGCCCTTTCCGCTGCAGTCTCCATGACCAATATTGATATCCTAACCGAGAACAACTCTGAATTGATACAGAGAGTTGCCCGCGTGGGTGAAGAGGCAAAAGGCACACTTCTGGAAGGCGCCAAGAAATCTCGATATATTGGGGACGTCCGTGGCAGAGGCCTGATGATCGGCATTGAACTGGTTAAAGACAAAGAGACTAGAGAACCGCTTGATGGTGATTCAATGGGGAAGATGATATTCGGAATGCTCAATCGAGGCGTAATAATGGTCCCTTGTGGCCGGTACGGAAATGTGTTGCGTTTTATGCCGCCCTTGACCATCACGAGGGAATATCTGGAAAAGGCAACTGCAATTCTACTGGGTATTGCAAGAGAGATGTAATCCCGTGTCACCCCGTGATTGAAACCATTAAGCTTGTTTGGCCCAATAAGGTACTATGGTTTGATGCCGATCCCTTCGCTGAGGGCTGTCCATGCGGCGAAGCTGACCAAAGCCTCCAATTACATGATGGGGGACGTGCGTGACGAAAGCCCTACGCTTACATGAATTGGGGAGACCCTTGAAGACTGACAACATCCCCTGACGCTAGGTCACAGTGGCGCCGGCTATAGGCCGGTAGGGATCGAGTTTGGAGACTTAGATTTGTGAGATGAATAACACGAAAAGGGGTGTAAAGACAGTTTCCGGCAATATTGTTGATGTCTTAAACTCCGAGATATATCCTGGGACACTGAGGATTTCCAACGGTAGGATAGTTGATATCCTCCGGCAACACGGTGAATACGGGCATTACATAATACCCGGCTTCGTGGATTCCCACATCCATATCGAGAGCTCGATGCTGACACCCTCGGAGTTCGCCAGGGTTGCAGCAATCCATAGAACGGTAGCTGTAGTCTCCGATCCTCATGAGATAGCCAACGTTTTAGGGGTGGGGGGGGTAAAATACATGATTGACAATTCACAGACAGTGCCTGTTAAGTTTTATTTCGGAGCTCCCTCCTGTGTACCAGCATCCAGTTTCGAGACCAATGGGGCATCTATAGGTCCAGAGCAAGTAGAAGAGCTCTTAAGACTGGAGGGCATAAAATACCTAGGGGAGGTCATGAACTTCCCCCAGGTGCTGAATGGTGAGAGCGTTATTAGTAGAAAGATCGGCATTGCGAAAAAATATTCGAAGGTAATAGATGGCCACGCCCCAGGGCTGAGGGGTAAACACCTGGAGAAGTATGTAAATGCAGGGATCTCCACCGACCACGAGTGTTTCACTAAGGAGGAGGCATTGGAAAAGATCAGGCTGGGAATAAAGGTTCAAATTAGAGAGGGCTCAGCCGCCAAGAACCTTGACGAACTGATTCCTATTGTAGATGAGCATCATGAAAGCTGCATGTTCTGCAGTGATGATAGACATCCAGATGATCTCGTAAAAGGGCACATGAATGATCTGGTAAAGAGGGCGCTGAATCACGGCATCGATATAATGAAGGTCCTGAGGGTTGCATGTGTGAATCCTGTTCTGCATTACAAACTGGATGTCGGGCTCTTGCGTGTTGGAGATTATGCTGATTTTCTCCTACTAGATAGTATCGATGATTTTAGCGTGTTAAAAACTTATATCAACGGAGAAATCGTGGCAGAAGAAGGCAGGTCCCTGATACCTAACAGGGCATCTAGGATAGTAAATAATTTTACAGGGGGCAAGAAGGAGGTTGCAGATTTTGCCCTTCCGTACAAAAAGGCCGACCTCAATGTAATCGAAGCCATAGACGGTCAATTAATTACCAATAGACTAGTTGTAACTCCAAAGGTGCTCAATGGATATGTTGTGTCTGATGTTGAAAGAGATATTCTAAAAATGGCGGTAGCAAACCGCTACAAAGACGCGCCAGTAGCAATCGGCTTTGTCAAAAATTTCGGCCTGAAAAAAGGGGCTATTGCTTCCAGCGTGGCCCATGACTCACACAATATCATAGCTGTTGGTGTTGCTGATAAAGACATATGCAGGGCGGTCAATTTGATTGTTGACAAGAAAGGAGGCATAAGCGCAGTATCTGAGGACAAGGAAGTGCTTCTCGCTCTGCCCATAGCGGGGATCATGAGCAACGAGAATTATTCCGATGTTGCACAGAAATATACCGATATAGACAATACGGCCAAATCCTTTGGCTCAACATTGCATGCACCTTTTATGACTTTATCCTTCATGGCCTTGCTCGCTATTCCTAAAATAAAGCTGAGTGACAAAGGATTATTTGATGGGGAAAAGCTCGAGTTTATCTCGCCCCAAGCCTGCCAATAACCAAATCAAAGCAAGATACCATATCTTGTGAAGCTGTCCCGCTTGACACACAAGCTCTTTTGCTCTATACTGCCTTCGCTAAAAATGGAATTTTACCAATTCGATGCCATTGCTGGCGTAAGGAGGTGACCTCCATGCGGATTCTTGTCTGTGATGGACTTCATGAGCAGGGAGTGAAGATTTTCGAGAAGGCGGAGGGGATCGAAGTGGAGGTTCACGAGCACCTGGAGGCCCCGGATCTCCTGGAACGGATCAAGGATTTTGAGGGCGTTGTTCTTCGCAGCCGCACCCAGATCAACCGGGAGGTTCTGGAACGGGCATCGTGCCTGCGGGTAATCGGGCGCGCAGGTATAGGTCTAGACAATATCGACATTGAAGCAGCCACCCAGCGAGGCGTCCTGGTAATGAATACTCCAGGGGCCAACGCCATGGCCGCTGCTGAACACACCTTGGCCCTCATGCTGGCACTCGCTAGACATATCGCCCAGGCGGATCAATCCATGCGGGCCTACAAATGGGAAAAGAAGAAGTTCATGGGAACCGAGCTCTACAATCATACACTGGGTATCGTTGGCCTGGGAAGGATAGGTTCTATTGTTGCCAATCGGGCCTCAGACATGAAGATGAGGGTGCTGGCCTACGATCCTTACATCTCTACAGATGTTGCTGCCAAGCTCGGGGTGGAGCTCGCCTCTCTGGATGAACTCTTTCGAGAATCCGACTTCATTAGCCTGCATACCCCTCTAACAAAGGAGACCAGAGGCCTGCTGGACGAGGCTGCCTTTAGAAAGATGAAGCCGGGGATGCGAATCATCAACTGCGCCAGGGGTGGGATTATTGATGAGACTGCCCTGTATGAGGCCATCAAACAGGGGATAGTGGCAGGGGCTGCCCTTGATGTCTTCTCTAAAGAACCACCGGTCGACAACCCATTGCTTACCCTACCCCAGATCATCGCCACCCCCCATCTGGGTGCCTCCAGTGAGCAGGCGCAGATCAATGTAGCCACGGCCATTGCCGAGCAGATGGTGGATTACCTCCTCAATGGGGTGATCAATAATGCGGTGAATATGCCATCCATAAGCCCCCAGATTATTGAACGGATACGGCCATATATGCTCCTAGCCGAGCGGCTGGGTCGCTTCCTTTCCCAATATTTCCAGGGCAACGTGAAGCGTCTTCGGGTTGCCTATGGGGGTGATCTTCGGGATCTGGAACTGGCACCCGTGACCAATGCCGCCCAGAAGGGATTTCTGGAATGGGTCCTGGCAGAGGAGGTTAATATGGTGAATGCACCGGTAATTATGTCCAGCCGAGGCATTGAACTAGATGTGGCCACCACCTCCGAGGTCAGGGGGTATACGGGACTTATTACCCTCAGCGCGGTTACTGACAAGGGCGAATTTCACGTGGCTGGCACGGTGTTTCCTGAGCCACAATGCCGGATTGTCCAGATCGACGAATACCGCATGGAGGCGCCTCTGGAGGGACGTATGTTGCTCATAAGCAATTTCGACCGCCCCGGGGTGATTGGCTTTATTGGCTCAACCCTGGGTAGTTTTCAGGTCAACATTGCCGACATGCACCTGAGCCGGGTTCGCGACAAAGGCACGGCCATCTGCCTGGTTACCGTGGACAATCCAGTACCGCCCAAGGCCCTCCAGGCGCTCAGGGAACATGAAAACATCATCGAGACAGCTGTTATTGAGGTCTAATTCCTCCAGGTATCAGGGGACCCGATCATGAGTATGGGCTAGCTCAGGGGAGAGGGTGGCGTCAGCGGCATGAGCCGGAAAATTTTAATGGTGAATCCGAATTTGATGAAACCGCCTGTCGCACCGGTAGGTCTTGATTATCTGCACAGTAGGCTGCACCAGGCCGGATTTGAGGTAAGGCTGTTAGACCTAGGGTTTACTAATGAGGTGGATAAAGGGATCGAGCATGCTGTGGACGATGACTACCTATTTATTGGTATCAGCTTGCGTAATGTAGATGACTCCTATTTCGCCAGTCAAGACTTCTGTCTGCAGAAAAGCCAGGAAATCATAAACAGAATAAAGCACTTCTCTCGCTGTCCCATAGTTCTGGGCGGAGTTGGATTCTCTATATTCCCCGTCCAAGTAATGCAATACTGCAATGCAGACTTTGGCATTTGTGGCGACGGTGAGCTTGCGCTCTGTATGTTAGCCAAGGCCCTTCAGGAAAAAACAGACTATGGGTCTATTCCAGGCTTATCATATAAAGATAAGGATAACTACAAATCTAACCCGGCTCAGTATTTCGACTTTCATAAAATGAGCCTTGCCCAGCGCGACCTGGTAGATAATGCACTTTATTTCCAGAAGGGGGCAATGGTAGGCTTCGAGGCAAAGCGGGGCTGCGATCGGCAGTGCATTTATTGCGCTGACCGTGTAGCCAAAGGTCGAATGATTAGATTAAGGGATCCCAGAGACGTCGCTATGGAGCTTAAAGGGCTCCTCAAAAAGGGCATAACTTATTTCCACACTGCCGACAGCGAATTTAATGTGCCAGAAGAGCATGCCAAGGCTATTTGTCGGGCTATCATCGAGCAGCACCTGGGTGATAAGATTCGATGGTATGCTTATTGTGTACCTGTGCCCTTTTCCGAAGAGCTTGCAAATCTAATGCGGAGGGCAGGATGCGCAGGTATAGATTTTACAGTCGATTCCGGTAACGACGGCCAACTCCAGCGGCTGGGCCATATGCATCGGGTAACTGATATTAGCAAGCTGACTCGATTATGTCACCGCCACGGCTTCTCCTTTATGCTCGACCTGTTATTCGGCGGACCTGGTGAGACGCGCCAGACGATAAAGGAAACCCTTGAATTAATGAAAAGCCTTGAGCCTCCCAGGGTAGGCATAAGCCTCGGTGTTCGGCTTTACCCAGATACTCCATTGGGGAAAATGGTCAAAAAACAGGGCGTAACCAGACAGAACCCCTACCTTCAGGGGACAATTGATGACAATATGTTAAGACCCATATTCTATGTATCCGATGAACTTGGTGATGATATTGAATCATATATTGGGGAGGCAATTCAAGGCGACAGCCGCTTTTTCTTTGTTAGCAAAGAACAAGCGGCTCAGAACTATAACTATAACGATAATTCCCTACTAATGGAGGCTATCGAAAACGGCTATCGCGGCGCCTTCTGGGACATCCTGAGAAGATTAAGCGAAAATTCTTCACCCTGAGCACCATCTAGCGATTCACGGTCTTTTGATATCTAGTAACTTCTTCTTGTTGAACCTCACTACATCCTGGCTAAGGCCAGGTGAGAAACTTTATCCCGCCCTGGCTCTAGTTAAGCTCAGGGAAAATCTGCCCTTAGATAAAACGCAAGCATCTCAGTATATGGCGTACTTGAATGAAAGGCTATCCAATATATGTTCACTGCAAACTCTATATAGGTTCATATGTGCATTCTGCCACAAAGGAACAACTTACCAGAACAGTTGCAAAGGGCCCAATTATTCTCTGAAGCGGAATCGGCTCCAGCTAGGGCTCCACTGATGATAGCAAAAAGGTATGAGGCGAATATGCAGAAAAGGGGCGAAATAAGCGTCGAAAATAAAACTGAACCCGTGTCATATGCTATGAGGTGTTATGGTGAGGCAGACCTTCCTAACAGGGTAAAGGCTGAAACTATGAAGAGCGGAGATATTTTCCCTTATAATTACCTAACCAGACAAGACCAACCTTTTGAGGATAATCCTGGTCAAAGCTTTGGGCCGGGCGAATATATTTAAGTGCTTCATATTCCATCTTCATTCTTATCAAATTCCCTATATCCTCATAGATAACTGCATGGCATAATACATTATCCTCTGATCTACTTTTTAAAGAGCTCTCGTCTTTCACAAAGAACCTTACTAACTGGTTCACAGCATCTTCCATATCGGACCGCCAGGCTATTTTATATACTGCCCCGCATTGACATCTGTAAATCTTATCGATGTTATCTGGAACGGGATAGATGTCTTCACAGAACGGGCAAACTATATTAAATGATCTCAATAAGGCCAGCACCTCTAAACTCTTGTTGATCTTTTTTAAGCGGTGTTTTTTACAAAAAATCTTGTGCCATGTCAACAAAATATCCTTGCACACAGGAATAAAAAATGACAACATCCCTTACATAAATTTTCTTGCCGAGACAGGAAAGGGAGAGCCACCATTGCATGCTCTAAAAATTGATCATATAGGTGCCCATGCTCCTTATCAAGAGCTTTATATTTATTACATTGAAGGCCCTCTAAATCGTGAAGAAGTGCCTCTGGGGTCCTGATTTCTTGGGAATTGGTACCTCTCTTCATCCTGCAACAAGCCATTGCCAAGTGGCCTTGTTGAAAATCTATGAGAAATACCAATTTTACAGGGTTCTTGATCTTGGCACAGGTACAGGCATTCTGGCTATAAGTGCAGCGCTTCTGGGAACAGAGCGGGGCTTTGCTGTCGATATTAAAGTAGTCCTCTGCCAGTAAGGACAGCCGTGCTGAACGTGAGATTGAACGGATTGACCGACCATGATACTATCCTAAAACTGATAAAGGGGGAAGGATTTCTTCAGAAAAAATGCTTCATTCTCTCTGGACTGATGAGGAGTCAGGCCCGGGATATCAGGTTACAATTATCCAAATATCCGGTGGAGATTGGCCATGAGTGGAATCAGGACATGGTCTGGCACACTATTGCGGGAAGGCTAAAGAGTCTTTAAGGTGGATGAAATTATAGAGGGTATTCCAAAACTGGAAGGCTACAACTGTTTTGCCTGTGGAACTGCAAACCCAATAGGGCTTAATCTAAGTTTTTACAGACAGGGACAGTATGTCTGTTCAGATATAACCCTTGAGAAGAATTATGAGGGATGGGAAAATATGGCCCACGGAGGTATCGTATCAACCCTTTTAGATGAGGTGATGTCGTGGGCTGTGATATATTTCAGGAGAACCTTTTTTGTTACAAGAAGTATGAAGATTAAGTACGGCAGGCCAGTTCCCCTGTATAGATTGTTAACTGTTAAGGCTACGATGATAGAGGGGCAAAACAGGTATTTGTGCAAGGCAAGGGGATTGATTCAAGATGAGGATAAGAATATCCTTGCCAGAGCAGAGGCCTCATTTGCCATTTTATCCGATAAGGATCTTTATCTGGTGCCAGATAGTCTAAAAAGAGAGATGGATAATCTGTTTAAAAGGTTTTAAAAGCCATAGACCAAACCTGCAGTGCCACCAAGCTACTATCCTGTATTATAGAAGAAGGGATCAGACCTCAGGCGGTAAAGACACTGTTTAGGATTTATCAGGGTAAGGGTTTTTCCATATGGACCCCATTGCATCTATAGAGATCGGAAGCAATTCTATAAGGATGTTGATTGCTGAAAAAGGTGAATCAGGTAGTCCCTTAAGGCCAGTCTTGAGAAGGCGAGTCATCACACGACTAAGTAAGGATTACAACAGGGAAGAAATTGGCACAATCAAGCCAGGGGCAATGGCCAGGAGCATTGCTGTACTTAAGGATTTTTTTGCCATTGCCAGCCAATGTGGTGTTTCTTCTCCCATCATCTTAGCAACAGGAGTGGTCAGAGAGGCGCTCAATAGAAGTAGTTTTGTTACCTTGATTGCTGAGAGGTTAGGTCATCACGTAGAGATCATCTCCGGCCAACAGGAAGCTGAACTGACTTGTAAAGGCGTTATCTATTCATTGAATCACAGGGGAGCGCCTTTAGTTATTTTTGATATCGGTGGGGGGAGCACCGAATTTATCTGGACCAACAATAGGGAAAGAAAATCCATCTCAATAGAGCTCGGGGTAGTTATCTTAACAGAAGATTACCTAGTTACCGATCCCCCAAGCCACAATGAGATATACCAACTTATCCATCATATTGAGGATTCCCTTACAATAAGGCTTAATCCCTTGAAACAAATAGCGAAAGAAACATTTTCCCTTGTGGGAACAGGGGGATCTACAGTTACCTTAGCTAAAATTGTACACGGTATAGCAGAGGATGACTTTGATGAAACAAAAATAAACGGTCTTGTAATTAGGAGAAAGGATGTTGGGCCTCTCTTTGAAAAAATGAAGGGGATGTCTACAGAAAAAAGGCTGAATCTTAAGGGCCTTGAAATGGGAAGGGAAGATATTATCTTGGCTGGCACGCTGATGATAATGAAAATTATGGACTATTTTGGGAAGAATGAGATAACTGTAAGTTATTCTGATTTATTGGAGGGTAGCTTGATAGCTTATATGGAAGGAGAAAAGAATGGATGATCAATCAATAAAGGAAGGGCTTACCTTTAACGATCTTCTCTTGGTTCCACAGGAATCCACCGTCCTGCCAAAAGATGTGGACGTTAAAACGGAGCTTTCTAGAAACATTTCCCTTAACATACCCATTGTCAGTGCAGCAATGGATACCGTCACTGAATCGGAAACTGCGATAGCATTGGCCAGACAGGGCGGATTGGGATTCATACATAAGAATATGACTATAGAAAGGCAGGCCTTGGAGGTTGAGAAGGTCAAGAAATCAGAAAGTGGCATGATTCCAGATCCCATTACTATTGACCCGGAACAGAAGATCTTTGAGGTTCTAAATATTATGAAAAAGTACAGCATCTCAGGGGTACCTGTTGTGAAAAAGGGTAATCTAGTAGGGATTATAACCAACAGGGATTTAAGGTTTGAAACAAATCTGGATAGGAAGGTTGGTGATGTAATGACCAAGGATAACCTGGCGACAGTACCTGTTGGGATAACCATGGAGGAATCAAAGGCCATCTTACATAAGAGAAGGATAGAGAAATTGCTAGTTGTTGACGATGAGAGGAAGCTAAAGGGGCTCATCACGATAAAGGATATTGAAAAGATAAAAAAATACCCTGATTCATGCAAGGATCATCTCGGCAGATTACGGGTTGGTGCCGCAGTTGGTGTTGGGCAGGATCGAGAAGAGAGGACTGAGAGGCTTATAGCAGCAAATGTAGATGTTATTGTTATTGATTCTGCCCACGGACACTCTGCGGGTGTAATAGACGCCATAAAGGAGACCAAAAGAGATTTCCCAAAATTAGAATTGGTAGCCGGTAATGTAGGTACAGCAGAGGGTGCCGCTGCCCTCATTGAGGCCGGTGTTGATGCAATAAAGGTTGGTATAGGGCCAGGCTCTATATGCACAAGCAGGGTAATTGCAGGGGTTGGTATACCACAAATGACCGCTATTATGGAATGTGCTCGGGAGGCAGCCAGAGCAAATATTCCAATTATTGCAGATGGTGGTATAAAATTTTCCGGTGATATTACCAAGGCACTAGCTGGCGGTGCAACATCGGTTATGATTGGAAATCTCCTTGCCGGCACCGAAGAGAGCCCAGGAGAGACTGAGCTCTTCCAAGGGAGAACGTATAAGGTATACAGGGGTATGGGCTCTATAGAGGCTATGAGGGAGGGTAGCAGGGATCGCTATTTTCAGGAAACGATCGAATCCAAATTGGTGCCAGAGGGTATTGTTGGAAGGGTTCCTCATCGCGGCCCTTTAGCAGATACTATCTACCAGCTTATAGGAGGCCTCAAGGCAGGCATGGGTTATGTCGGGGCCCGCGATATAAAGGAGTTGCAAGCTAGGGCAAGATTTTTAAGGATCACGGCTGCGGGCCTCAGGGAAGGACATGTACATGATGTGATTATCACCAAAGAGGCACCTAACTACCAGCTTGAATAGGGATTTTGTAACATCAATAAATACGGAAAAACCTCAAGGGAGAGGATTGTTTTTGCCTGTGTATAAGGAGCATGCATACAGAAAACAGGTGCAGCACAAGGATTTGATCTCATTCAGGGTTTTGATCAAGGAAACTGATCTACTGGTCAGTTCCTCCATGGATCTCAGTAATCACACCAGGGATAGCGTACATAACTACCGGAGGCAATTGGAGGACTATATAAGGTCAAAACCCGATTTTTTGTCAACCCTTCTCCCTTATCCTGAAGATCCTGTTGCCCCTGAGATAGTAAGGGAGATGATTTCGGTTACCAGAATGTTTGGTGTGGGCCCAATGGCAGCCGTAGCAGGTACAATAGCTCAGTTTGTGGGCAGTGATCTCTTAAAATATACCGAGGAAGTTATTGTTGAAAATGGGGGAGATATCTTCGCCAAAACCAAAAAACCTGTTACCGTTTCCATATTTGCAGGAAACTCCCAGCTAAGCAATAAAATCGGTCTTATTATACACCCTGAAGAGATGCCGACAGGTATCTGTACCTCCTCAGCTACTGTAGGTCATTCTCTCAGTCTTGGAATTGCTGATGCGGTCTGTATTATCGCCCAATCAGCATCGATTGCAGACGCCGCAGCCACAGCACTTGGAAACAAGATTGCCGATATATCCAAGCTCAAAGCGACAATTGAGCCAATCAGAGAATCTCAGCATATCAAAGGCGGCGTGGTGATCATAGGCAAGACAATGGTAACCTGGGGGGAGATAGAGTTGACAAAGATACAGTACGATAAGGCGTGGGGGCAGAGCCACTGACATCTGACGTTGGCAGAGCACTTCTCATGAAAGATATCGTGAATTTTCTTTTCGAGGTAGGCATATTAAAGAGGGTCCCGAGGTCTGGTTACGAATTCTTGGGCACCGGTAGTGAATCAGTAGCTGAGCATTCCTTCAGGGTTGCTGTTATAGCCTACCTGCTCGCAAAAAATGAGCAGAAAGCAGACACACAAAAGGCTGTCTTAATGAGCCTCTTTCACGATTTTCATGAGGCCAGAACAGGCGATCACAACTATGTAAACAAGCGGTACGTTATTGTGAATGAGGATAAGGCAGTCAGAGATCTAGCCCGAAAACTTCCTAGTGGTGAAGAAATTGTATCCCTAATCCATGAATTTAATTCCAGGGAAACCCTCGAGGCAAGGTTATCTCAGGATGCCGACCAGCTTGATTTTATCTTGGAGCTTAAAAGACAACAGGATCTGGGAAACCAATCCGCTGCCGAATGGATGAGATACTCGATTAAGCGCCTTACTACGGATATTGCCAAAAAGCTGGCTCATGAAATTATCAAGACTGATAGCAGCGATTGGTGGTTTAAGAAGGATGAGGGACTATGGGTCAATGGACCAAAGAGAATCAAGAAACGTAAATAGCGATTACGCAGGGTCACAGGGAAAGCAGATTATCCTTATTACATTTCTTTTATCAGTTATAATCCACGCAAGTACAATTATGGCCTTTCAGGGTATCTTCCCCCTACCATGGTTCAGGGGTAAGCACAGGGCCTATAAGGTATATTTGATGCGTCCTCCCGTCAAAGAGATTATGAAGGATAGCGAAGAAAACCAACCTGCTACCAGTCAAATTCCTACTGAACCCCCTGTGAAAAACAAAGAGGAAACAATCTCCTTGGATACCAGGGATCCTACCTATCATCCATATACAAAGGTGCTGAAGGATAGGATACTGAGCCATTGGATGTATCCATTATCTGCCCGAGAGAACCTTATTCAGGGCAGTCTTCTCATAGTCTTCAGATTGGATAGAGATGGTAACCTCATTAGTTCTACAATAGCCCGCTCCTCCGGGCACGGAATCCTTGACACATATGCCCTTGACTCTATAAGATCGGCAATCCCCTTTCCACCATTTCCTGAAGATATACAGGTTCAATTTCTTAACATAAATGCCTCCTTTGCCTATCAGCTAAAATTTGAAGAATAGAAATCATTTATTTTAACTTAGTAGTCACCTCTCATGCCCGCTGCTTTATCCTTTTCATTGAGCGGTCTGGCTATCGAATTGGCCTTAAAAGGCTTGAGGCCTTGAATAGTAAATGCAGGCTATACCTTTTCGAGACTAAAGGTCTTGGCAGGCTACACATTTGCAGAACTCCAGGAGCGCACAACATCTTGGCGATTTATCTCGCGACTGAGCGTGCCAGAAACCTGCAGAGCTTCAAAAGATGCTTGCAAATTCTGTTGCTATTTTATAGGGAAGTACCGTTACATCTGTTGTCAGAAAAATTTGTATTCTAGCCTTGATTTTGGTAGGCTAACCTCACTCGAGTCGGATTTCCCTGGACCTCAGTCGATTGATGTGGGCCGATAAGTATCTTGACAAAATAACAGATAAGGAAGTCAAAAGGAGGGAACAATGAATTGTAAGAGGCACGTTATCTGTATTATCTCATTAACTCTGAGCTTAATCGTTATGGGCAGTTGCGTCAGCAAAAAGGATTATTTACTGAAGGTTCAGGAGAGCGGAAAGGTCTCGGAGGAATTGCTGGCACTGAGGTCCGAACATGACAAGTTAGAGGGAGAAAAAGAGGCCCTCGATAAACAACTAGTCGACCTCCAGGGGGCAAGGGATGATCTGGAGGAAGCGAGAACCCAGTTGCAGCTCAAAAACCTTTCCCTCGAGAAGGAGATCGCCCGACTGAAAGAGGAAAATCTTGAACTGGAGAACATTCTAGAGGCCAAATCAGATACCCTGAGCAAAAACATCGTAGACCTCAGGGCTCATGTTGCTGACCTGAAGAAGGAAAACAGCCTCTTGAAAGAGGAAAATAAGGATCTGAGGCAGAATGTAGACCATTTCCAGGATCAAATTGAGGCCTTACAGGAGAAAAATGAAGCACTTCAATCTGAGACTGAGGCCTTAGAGCGCCAGGGGGAAGAAGAGATGGAACAGATGAGGGGCACATACGAAAATTTACTCGAGCATATGAAATCCGAGATAGAGAAGGGCGAGATTACAATCACGCAATTGAGGGGAAAACTGAAGGTGAATATGCTAGACGAAATCCTCTTTGACTCCGGAAAAACCACCATTAAGCCCCAGGGCGTTGAAGTATTGGAGCGAGTAGGGAGCATTTTGTTGAACGTGGAGGACAGGGCTATCAACATAGAGGGCCACACGGACAATGTTCCCATCGGAGCTGAGCTCAGAAAGAAGTACCCCACCAATTGGGAACTCTCGGCGGCCCGGGCTACTAATGTTGCCAGATATTTGCAGGAAAAAACTGGCATCAATCCCAGCTTACTCTCCGCCACAGGCTACGGCGAATACCAGCCCGTTGACTCCAATGAGACAGAAGAGGGACGGGCTAAGAATCGGCGGATTGAAATCGTGCTTGTTCCGAAGGAGATCGCGCCAGTTTCCAGGAAATAGGGAAATTATAAAGGAACCGTGTTTTCAAATAGTCTCAGATTCGGGACCTGTTTCCCATCTGCCTTTTTTATCTGAACGTCCCTATAAAGGCGCTGAACCCAGGAATGCAGGAGCAATCCTATGCTTAGCACAATGATCGCGCTTATGGAGGCAGCCAGGGAAAAGGGTTATGCACTGGGTGCATTTAATGTGTATAATCTTGAGGGTGTCAGAGCCGTAGCTGCCGCAGCCCAGGAAGAGCGCAGTCCTGCCATACTTCAAATCCATCCCAGTGCGTTTAGGCACGGAGGAATACCCCTTGTTGCACTTTGCCTTGCTGCTGCTCGGGAAGCGTGCGCCCCCATGGCGGTTCACCTGGACCACAGTCCCTCTTCGGATGACATTCGGGCAGCCCTTGCTGCCGGGCTCACCTCTGTTATGGCAGATGGTTCACACCTTTCCTATGCTGATAATGTTGCCTTTACCCGTGAAATGGTTGCCCTGACCCACGAGCACGGGGGTACTGTCGAGGCGGAGTTAGGCCGGCTTGCAGGTCAGGAGGATGGCCTGGCGGTTGAAGAATATGAGGCAAAACTCACTGACCCTGACCAGGCAACTGACTTTGTCGCCCGAACAGGGACTGATGCCCTGGCGGTCTGTATCGGCAATATCCACGGACGGTACAGTAGTGAGCCACGACTGGACTTTGATCGCCTCCTTGCCATACGGAAGGCCGTTTCCGTCCCCATTGTCCTCCACGGTGCCTCAGGTCTGCCGGAAGGCATGGTGAGCCGCGCAGTCGAACTAGGCGTGTGCAAGTTAAATGTCAACACGGAACTGCGTGAAGCCTATCTGGGCGCGCTCAAAGATCATCTAGCTGACTCATCAGATTTGATAGGGCTGATGCGAAGTGCAATTGAGGCCATGCAGGTTGTGGTCTGTGCGAAACTTCAACTCTTCGGTTCTGCTGGAAAGGCCTGATTTATAGGCGAAACAATATAGGACCCCCGGCACTGGTTACAGCTCCCCCCTATCATCCCTCACCTTTATGCAGAACCTCCGGGTTGACAATGAACTCGGCTCTTTGGCCCCTGAGATATCTTAAGATATCTTCCACCAGGAGTATGGGGGATCGGCTGAGCGCCTCGCTGGTTGTCCCGGCAAGGTGGGAGGTCAGGGTCACGTTATCAAGCCTCACCAGGGGGTGATCCGCAGAAATCGGTTCATGGTGAAAGACATCCAGTGCTGCACCTGCTATGGCCCTTTTTTCAAGGACCTCAATCAACGCCCCTTCATCCACAAAGCCTGCCCGGGCCGTGTTTATGAAATATGCTGTAGGCTTCATAACCGATAACTCCCTTGCACCTATCATACCTCTGTTCTCCGGCGTGAGTCGTGCATGCACGGATACGAAATCGGACTCCCGCATCAGGGTTACGAGATCAGCGGGTCTGGCACCGCAACCTATCACAATATCCTGCGAAACGTACGGGTCGTAGACAAGCACCTTAACCTCAAACCCGGAGAGTTTTTTGCAGACCAGTTTTCCCACCCAACCAAATCCCACAAGACCAACGGTCTTCCCCTCCAGCTCTGGGATATGGGAACTATTTATGAAGTCCTTGCGCCAGGCCCCCCGTGCAATTCCGAGATGGGAGCGAGCCATGTTACGGCATTCTGCCAACATCAGGCCTACAGCAAAATCAGAGACGGCCCCGGCGTTTCGACCCCGCACATTGAACACGACAATTCCCCGCTCTGTTGCCGCAGCAACGTCCAGATGTTCACAACCGGCACGGCACGTGCCCACTACCCTCAGGCCCGGGCCAGCGGCATCCAGAACCCTTTGAGAGACCGGGCAGTAATGAACAAACAGCATCTCTACACCCGGAACAACCTCCATGAGTCCCTCGGGTGTAGGAACGGCATCAGGCCCCCCTTTCTCCACCTTGATCCGTTCCTCCTGCAATGTAACCTTATCTTGCTCCCCCAGCCAGCTAAGCGTCGCCACATCGGGCTGGAAATCCTTCATGAGTTTGCAGGCACTGGCGATGAACCGGGCTGGGATCATGGCGTCACCCACTGCGACTATCTTCACGATTTACCTCCTCTCCATCCTGTCTGCTTTTGGGATTGAATTAACATATTTTTCTTAGGGTTTGTCAAGAATGGTTTGCTGATTACCGGAATTCTCACATCCCTGCCCTGAGGATTAGATTTGCGCCAACCCAACTGGGGGTTCAATATAGGCTCTGCCAGTGAACTCAACCTATTCAACACAAGCTTGTAGGTGAAGATTTTGCTTTCAGGGAAAAGTATGCTATTCAGATTCAGATATCCAGTTAGCCAAGGGAAGGAGGAGAAAATGGCAAAGCACTATATTGAAGACAGTTGGAGAATGCCCGTACAAAAGATGGAAATTGGTGACAAATTGACCACCAAAACGCGCATAATAACGAAAACCGACCTCGAATTGTTTGCCCTTCTCGGCGGAGATATCGCTCCACAGTTTCTCAGCGAGAAGGCTGCTCAGGCTAACAAATGGAAGACCCAACTAGTACCTGGGTTGTGCACTCTCAACATTGCCTATGGACTGCTCATACAAGCTGGCTTTTTGGCCGACATTATCGCCTACATCGGCACCACCAACATGAGGTTTTTGGCCCCTGTTTACCCAGGTGAAGGCATAAGGATGGAAACAGAGGTCACGAGCAAAAAGAAAACCAGAAAGGGCTGGATATGCGAGTACGATTGGACTGTTAGAAATCAGGACGAAGTGGCTGTCGCCGAGGGTCATAATGTCTGACTCTTTAAGGCGGATTGATGCTGCAGTTAGCAGCCTTAGTATCAATCAGAGGGAATGAAGACCGTTCTACTAACTATAGCCTCGAAGTTATAGCATAGCTCTCACAACTGGAGCCTGCCCGTGAAGTTCGTATTTTCTTGGCCTGGGTGTAACTCCCGTTACGGAGGGGGCTAACATACTTCAATTTTAGAATAATTGCACTTGCAACATTCCCCCTCTGCCCTTTTTATCTCCTTAATGCTTTTCCCAACCGTGTCAGGATCCGCCTTATACGTTTCAATGAATCTTATGAGATCACCGATCTCCTTACCTGGGTCGCCTCTATAGTCTATCTCAACAAGCCTTCCCAAAGAGATAAAATACAGATACGTCCCCTTGACTCTTGTATTTTCCAGTTTTTCTACAACAAGCCTATAGCAGGCTAACTGTAAGTCAAGATAATTTTCCCTGGCAAAGATAACAGGGTCTTTATCCTGCACCTCCCCTGTCTTCCAGTCTATTATAGCCCACTCATCACCCCTCTTATCTTTAAAGAGTTTGTCTATTCTTCCCCTCAAGGTGTATCCATCATTATTTAAAACAAAGGGGAGTTCAGAATATTGGATGACCCCGGTGAGGAGCCCTGAAACGGCTTCATCTGTAGTGGCAGTTAAAACTAATTCCCTCACCCTGGTCTTCATCCTTTCAAGCACTGATCTCTCCAGAAGCATTGTCTCTCTCTTCTGACCTAAAAATGTCGCAAACAGGGACTCTAATAAATCCTGATCAAGATCAGATCCAAATAGGTGTCTTTCGAGATAGCTGTGCACAATAGTGCCAATGACCCTCGGCTCAATCGCCTCACCTTCGCCCCTATCTTCCAATAGATCTTCTATATAGTCATTTCCCATTGGGAAAAGGGCGTCCTCAGGTACGCGTAACCAATATCTGTAGTAAAATTTCAGAGGGCATCGCTTGAAGATAGCAAGGCCTGTTGGGCTTAGCTGATAATAGGAAGGAGTGGCCAATGGCTGAGTAAAATCGAGTCGTTTTATCCTATCATCTATGGTTCCAAAGTGATGTACGGACAGTTTCTCCTCACCGTAATTGACCCCAGCAAATCCTTTCGGGGCTGGGTGAGTCCATACAACCAAGGGGAACTCATCCTTTCGTGGATATCTCCCTATCATATCCTCCCTGAATCTGGTGCTGATTCCCCATATATCATCCAGGAGGTGCATAATGGGGGCGCCTTCTCTGTAGTCAAGGGAGGTAAGGGAACTGTCACTATCCCTACCCTTTCCTACTTCCATATGACCAGTCAGGATAAGATGATGCATGGTTCTCGTGCAGCCAACGTAAAAGACCCTCCGATTCTCAGCCACATCTTCTAAGATATCTCTCCTCTTAAGGATAAAAGACAGGGGGCTGAGGACCCTCCTAAAATCTGCAAAAGGAAATTCAACACCAAAGATAGGGAGAAGACCTTCCTTATCATTCCACACGTCTGGTCTTGAATGATCAGCTGGGTAAAGCCTTAAGGGCTTTCCCGGTTTTGGTTCTTTAGGGACAGGCCTATCCAATTGAGGAATTATTACCATGGGAAATTCAAGGCCCTTGGCAGCATGTATGGTCATGAGATGGATGGGAACCCCATTTGGCAGCTCTCCTAGGGCCTGTCCTTCATCATCTTCTTCTTCAGCCATTCTCAGGCAATAGGAAACGAAATCCGGTAAGGATCCATTTCCCTCTGACTCAAACCGCCTGGCTATCTCTATCAACTTTTCCATATTGGCCATTCGTTGGATTCTATTCGGATGGGCGGATAGCGAAGCCATCAACCCTCTGTCTCTTATAATAGTTCTTATCAACTCAGGTATTGGCAGGTGGCCTGCCAGTAAGTGCCAGGTATGGAGTTGATTTCCAATCCTCCTAAGGAATTCCTGAGGGGAGCTGAGAAATGTTTCATAAAGGGGCATCTCACCCCTAAAGAAATCAAATATCTCTGGATCGGTTAAGGCAAAGATTGATCCTCTTAGGGCAGCTAATAGGGAAACCCTTTGTCTTTTATCTACCAAATAGAGTAACAACTGGACCATCTCCATAACCTCTTCGCACCTATAAAATCCCTTTCCCTTATTAACAACAAAAGGCAGTCCTGCCTCCCGGAATATCGCCTCGAATGTCTTTACATGGGTGTAGGCAAAGAAAAGGATACCGATTGCTGGTTCCCCCTTGTCTATTCTTTCCCTTATGGACTGATAACGGTGATATTCGGGCACCTCTTTTCCCTGCTTGCCCATCATCCTGTTAATAATATCTGCAATAACAGAGGCCTCCCTCTCTGCCTTGCTGTATCGCTCCGTCTTTCCGGAACCCCCCTTTTGATTGGGGATAAGGTAAAAGACAACCGATCCTCCTTCTTCTTTCTTATCCGAAGATCGTGCCTTTTTGATGGGTAAGTGCTCGCACTCGTATGCCTTAAGAGCAGCGATACCCTTGTTACTGAAGATATGTTTAAAGGTAGTGTTAAAGAACCTTATGAGCTCTGAGTCAGATCTAAAATTTGAACTCAGGTGTATATCACCTCTCAGTATCTTCTCCCTTTCCTGCCTTGGCATGCCGTCAAAAAGGGCAGTGTGCTCATGGAGTTCTTTATCCAGACCCTCGTCTTTATAGAGCATCCCTTTAATTATCCGATCATTGTGCCAGAAAAAGGGTTCTTTATTAGACACATTTGATCTCTTTATCTCCTCTGTAACGGCATCAAAGACTGTTACATCTGCTCCCCTGAACCTATATATCGCCTGCCTTTTGTCACCAACAACGAAAAGTTTGTCCTCTCTCAAAACAGGACTGCCCTTTGTATCTCTATCTGAGACGAGGAGGCATATAATCTCCCATTGGTTTCGATTGGTATCTTGAAATTCATCAACCATGATATATTTGAATCTCTCTTGAATCCTTTTCATGAGAAATGGGCTCTCAGAAAAAAAGAGGCTCTTCAGGAATTCAAGGGTCTTTGCCTCTAGGTCTGCAAAATCAAGGGCATTGACCACCCGCTTCTCTCGTTGGTAACACTGCAAAGATGCCTCAGCCAGCTCCAAGAATATATTCAGCCCTTTTTCAAAGATGTGGTCAGGGTTAAGAAGGGTAAATAGATCCGGATAAAATGTATCTTGTATATCAAGATAGGAGATCTCTCTGGTACCCAGCCTTACCATCAGCCTTGGGCCTTTGGCCGGCCTTTCCCGGGAAAGGCCCCTTAATTGGGCAAAAAGAGATGGGACACCAAAGTCATTTGGGCAGTAGTCCTTTTTCTTGTACCAGTCACTCAAAAGGCCCATTACATGGTCAAATTGCCCTTTCCCATCTTTCATCTGCTTTAGCCCATTGTAGTAAGGGGTCAGGAGGTAATCCTTTATATAGCAACAGTACTCTTTAAATACCTGATCCTTCCAGTCCTTCTTGTTACATAGATGATCCCTTGTTGTCAGGATCCTCTTAAAGGTTATAGGGTGTTCTATAACATTCCTTATTGCCTCAAGGAGATATCCCCCATTCCCAAAGGCCCGTATGAGTTTGGTCAGATCATCGCGGTTCTCCTGAGATAGTGTAGAGACCGCTGATCTAATGGCCTTCAAGATCATCTCTCTTTGGGTTAATCCCTGGATAATTATGAATCCCGGATCAATAGCTGCCTCAACAGGATACTGACGTAAAAGATAGGCGCAAAAAGAGTGGATAGTGCCGATCCTGTTTGTTGAAAAATTATCCAAGGCCTCCTTTAACCTCCCGATGATTGCGCTGTCGCTACCCTCTCTGCGCCTCAGCTCATTCACTATACGGGAAAGCTCTGTATAGATCCGGGCCTTCATCTCCCCGGCTGCCTTTTCTGTGAAGGTCAGGGCCAAAATCTCTCCTATGCCGACATCGTCATTGGTAAGGATTATATGGCAGAACCGTTCGGTTAAGACCCTTGTTTTTCCTGAGCCAGGGCCGGCAGTTACAACCATATTCCTGGTGCAATCAAAGGCGCAGTATTGCTCAAATGTTAAATGATCTCGCATGGATGCCCGTACGCGGGAGTTCTCTATCGTATCAGCCCTTTCTCCAGGAAGCTTACATAATCATCGGTATCTTTCCCTATGATGACGTGGTCCAGAACCTTTATCCCTACAAGATTGCAGGCCCGAACTATCTGGTCTGTTATGTGGATATCATCCTGTGAGGGGTCTGGCTCGCCGGAAGGATGATTATGAATCAAGATAATGGCAGATGCTGACTTCATGGTTGCCTCCCTGATAATTTCCTTTGGATCCACCACACTTGCTGTTATGCTTCCCTTGCTAATCTCTATGTTATCAATGGGTTTATTCCTGGAATCCAATAAGATAATATTGAAAAATTCCTTGGTGGAATCCCTCAAATATGGGGCATAATATTCAGATACATACGTGATGACATCTACAGCGCTGGTTATCTTTCTCTTCCTTTCCGCCCTCTCTCTATAAAGTCTCTTCCCCAACTCGAATGCCGCTTTTATCTGTGCTGCCTTTGCCTCTCCCACACCCTGGATGGAACAAAGCTCTGATAAGGGGCTACTGTCTATACCCCTCAATGTCTTGAATCTATTCAGAATAGATCTCCCTAATTCCTCTGCACTCATGCCCTCTCTTCCAGTTCTTAGAATTATTGCCAGAAGCTTTGATAGGGAAAGTCTCGATGGGCCATACCTGTGAAGCATCTCTCGTGGTCTTTCTTCTTTGATCCATTCCCGAATAGGCCTATTTGCCCTTTCTTGATCCAATCGCTCCTTTACAATCTCTCTTATTCTCCTACAGTCCTCACCTGTTTTTAGTTTCAGTTGATCTATAATCTCCCTTGCCTTTTCATCAGACAGGAGCGTGCTGGTAGGTTTCCTGAAAAAAATGTTCCCTTTTCTGCTAAACATGGGATAAGCCCTCTTGGCAGCAAGAAAGTCGATCATGCTGGATCCCGTGTCTTGGCTTCTGTCTGTATCTGGCTGCTCTTCCATGTTCGTCTTTTATCGCCCTCCCCTATTCCAATCCCTCGTTTTTATAAACTCCTACTACATTTAATAATTGCCAGCAACTTGAAACTTTCTCTCATTATTGACCCGCAACTCTTTTTCCCCTATACTCTCCGTACCGAAAACCATGCCCCTGTTATTTGCAACCTTTAAACGCGGGAAATGAGATGGAGAAGAGGACCGCCATAACCTACAAAGCCATAATTTTTGACCTCGACGGGACGTTGCTTGACACGCTGGAAGACCTGAGTGACTCTGTCAACCGTGTTATGACGAGAAGGGGCTTCCCCACACATACCTTGGATGAATACCGCTATTTCATCGGCGACGGGACTGCCATGCTCATTGCCCGTGCACTGCCCAAAGAGGAACGAAATGATAAAACCATCCGCGCCTGCCTTAAGGCCTTCAACGAGGACTACGGTCGGAACTGGAATCTGAAGACAACGCCCTACAAGGGCATTACGGAAATGCTGGATGCACTGACTGAACGCGGGCTTAAGATAGCAGTTTTGTCCAACAAGCAACATGAGTTTACAAAACGATGCGTGGCTGATCTTCTACCTAAGTGGACCTTTGACGTAGTCCTCGGCCAGCGCAATGCAGTCAAGAGGAAGCCGGATCCGGCTGGTGCACTGGAAGTGGCTGAGCGCCTCAGAGTTTCTCCAGCAGAAATCCTCTACCTCGGCGACAGCGCCGTCGACATGACGACCGCGGCTGCGGCTGGGATCTTCCCGGTTGGGGTGCTCTGGGGTTTCCGCCCGGCAGAGGAGCTGCAAGAGAGCGGGGCGAAGGCACTGATCGAGCGGCCACTGGAGATTCTGAATCTCCTGTAGATCCCGAGATTACCGAGCAGTCAAAATATGGATGAATGGAAAGCCGAGACAATAACAGTTGATATCTATTATACGGAAAGGGGAAGAGGCCCATAGTAGACCTTTCCCTAAGCTGCTGCGTGCTTTTGAGATAGAAGGAGCTTAAGATGCAGAAGTATTTCCATGATGCCGCCGCAAGCCACAGATTTTTTGTCCTGCAAGAGTCCTTCTCTCCCCAAGGGATCATCTGCGGCTAAGACAAGGAGTAGCCACACACATAATGATGGCACTATCCATCCCTATCCTGTATGAGCTGAGTGCTATCATCAGTGAGGGGGCCGGGTGAAAAAAGCAAGCAGAACCTCCTTTAAGAAAATCTGAATCTCAAAAAACTCTCTCAAAAACATCCTTGACATGAATGAAGCCGGGGTTTATATTCCCAAAAAGGAATATAGATGGAGTTTATCGTGAAGGATTTTGTGAAGGCCATGAAGGCACTTTCTGATCCTAATCGGGTCAAGATCATAAAGATGCTGCAGCATAAATCGATGTGTGTATGTGAGATCCAGGCCGCATTGGGGGTTGCCCAGCCAACCGCTTCAAAGCATCTGAAATTACTTGAGGATGCAGGACTGGTCAATTACCAGAAAGATGGCGTCTGGGTAAATTATCACCTGGACAGCGGGGACAGCAGCCCCTATGTTGCGACGATTCTGGGAAATCTCCGGCACTGGCTGGAAGATGATCCCGAGGTCGCGCCGCTTTTGGAACAGCTCCCCTCAATCCGTCGTGAGGAGATCTGCAGAAAATAATTGTTTTGCTGTCATAATATAGCCAGATAGGCATTTAGCTATTAATATTTGCCAGAAAAAAATGGTTTCCGGCTAATGAACGGAGAAGGAAGAGTGTGAAAGAGAGAACAAAACTCATATTCATCATCCTTATTTTTGCCGCATGTTATTATGTGCCGTGGGACAGTCCCACGATCCGTCAATCAGGGCTCGAAGCATTCATGATGCTTCAGGAGTATGCCCGTGACCATGTCCTGACCTGCCTGATACCCGCCTTTTTTATTGCGGGGGCCATCGGGGTCTTTGTATCCCAGGGTGCGGTTTTGAAGTATTTTGGTGCCACTGCCAATAAGATCCGTTCCTACTCTGTGGCCTCTGTCTCAGGAACGATTTTGGCTGTCTGCTCCTGTACGGTCCTCCCCCTCTTTGCAGGAATCTATGCCCGGGGGGCCGGCATTGGTCCGGCAACCGCCTTTCTCTATTCAGGCCCTGCCATCAATGTATTGGCCATTGTCCTGACCGCCAGAATTTTAGGCTGGCAATTAGGCCTGGCACGGGCCATCGGCGCGGTTGTATTTGCCATCATCACCGGACTTCTGATGGCCTTTTTCTTTCGAAAAGATGATGCCAACCGTACTGCCGGGCAGATATACCTCCCGGATGAAGAGGAAAAGGGACGGAGCCTTCTGCAGGACGGCCTCTATATGCTGACCATGGTCCTGATCCTCATCTTTGCCGCCTTTGCCAGACCCGCAGAAGGTTTCACTGGTATCTGGCCGGCCATCTTTGCGGCTAAATGGTATATTACCGTAGGGCTGTTGATCGTTTTGGGGATCATGCTCAAGACCTGGTTTACCAAGGATGAATGTGTCAACTGGGTGGAATCCACCTGGGGATTTATGAAGCAGATCTTTCCGCTCTTAGGCGCAGGCGTCTTGGTTGCGGGTTTCATGTTGGGGAGGCCCAGGCATCCGGCATTGATCCCGGAACATTACATTGCGTATTTGGTGGGGGGGAATTCCCTTTGGGCCAATCTGTTTGCCGCGGTCTCGGGGGCGCTTGTGTATTTCGCTACGCTCACTGAGGTGCCCATACTCCAGGGCCTTATCGGTTCCGGTATGGGGCAAGGCCCGGCCCTTTCGCTCCTCTTGGCAGGACCTGCCCTTTCGCTCCCTAACATGTTGGTGATCGGGGGCGTGATCGGGGTCAAGAAAACCGCTGCTTTTTGTGGAATCATCGTTGTTCTGTCCACCATAGCCGGTATGAGCTACGGCTGGATGGTGGGTTAACGGTTCACCGCAAAGACGCGAAGGACGCAAAGAGAAATATGAAACTTTGCGGGCTCTTCGGTGAATTCGGGAGGAAAAGGAAACATGTCACAGGAAGACGTGGTCCAGATCAAGGTAGACGGGCACGCCGTAGGGATCATGGGCATGAAAGCCGCCATGGAAGCGATGGCGAAGGAATATGCTGACAAGCCGGATGATGAAGCAGGATCGGAGCTTTTGAAGCGGCTTTCCAAAAAAAATTATATCCCCAACCGGGTGAAGGAAAACTATGCCAAGGCCTTTTTACGTGAATTCAAGAAATTCTTAGGAAAACCGTACGAACAAAAAGTCTCTGGAGGTGTGGAGATCAAGGTATGAGGGCAGGGATGTGTGCAGTGCGACAGGTTGGAGAGAGATCTCATGGAGGTAATGGCCGAAATAGATCTTGCTGCGGACCTGGAGCATGTCAGAGAGATCAAAGAGATCGGCAAATATGGGGTCATGGGGATGCCGGCCCTGATTATTAACGGCAAGGTCATGTCCGTGGGGAGGGTTCCACCCAGGGCAAAACTCAAGGAATGGCTGAAGGAGGCACAAGGGTAAATGCGTAACGCTCAAGGTCATGTCGGGTAAACCGGAAAGGAGAAAAAATGGAAATTAAGGTGTTGGGGCCAGGGTGTCCCAGATGTCAAAAGACGGAAAAGAATGTCAAGGAGGCGGTTGCCGAGGCAGGTGTAGATGCCAAGGTACACAAAGTCTCCGATATCATGGAGATTGCCAGGTCCGGGGCACTTGGGACGCCGGCTGTGATTGTTGATGGCGAGATCAAGAGCGTCGGCAGGATTCCGAACAAGGAAGAGATCAAGGCCTGGCTTACAAAATGAGTTTATAGCGACACGAGGGGCGGAATGTCAAAACATTGTCGTGCACCGGATGGAAAGGAGAACAGCAAATATGGATTACATGAAGCACAATAGATTGGCCATAGGAATAGTGTGTATGGCTATCATTTCGCTTGTGATGCTGACGCAGGAGTGCTCTTGGAGCGCAGAACCATCATTAAAGATTAATGCTGATAAACACAACTCGGAAAAAAAGGTAAAAGACAATCAGACACCCGATAAGAAAGACCATAAGGTCATCGTCTTCTACTTTCATGGAAACGTGCGCTGTTTCACATGTAAGCGAATTGAGCAACTAACAAAGGAAGCCGTCAAGGAGGAATTCGGGGAGGAGATGAAAAATGGGGCTGTAGAAATGAAGGCAATAAATGTAGAAGAACCGAAAAACAATCACTTTATCAGAGATTACCGTCTGTATACAAGATCAGTGATTGTTTCTGATCTAAAACAGGGCAAGCAGGAACGATGGAAAAATCTGCTACGGGTCTGGGAACTGGCCCGTAACGATGAGGCATTCAAAAGATATGTCCAAAAAGAGGTCAAAGTATATTTGGAAGGAAAAGAATCATGAGTTCATTTACGATCGGCATGGGAATGGCCCTCTGGTTTGGAATCCTGACCTCAATAAGCCCGTGCCCGCTTGCAACAAATATAGCCGCTATTACGTATATCGGCAGGAGGGTGGACAGGGTAGGATATGTATTGTCGTCCGGGCTTCTGTATATGTGTGGCAGGATGATTACCTATGTTGTGTTAGGGGCATCGCTGGTATCAAGTGCACAGTCGATACCGATTGTGGCAAATTTTCTTCAGAAATACATGAATATTCTTCTCGGACCTGTACTCATTATCATTGGGATTATTTTGCTCGATATCATTAAGATTACTGCGGGAGGTATCGGGTCTTTTGGGGAGGCCTTGCAGGTTCGTGCACAAAAAACTGGTATCTGGGGTGCTGGACTCCTGGGGATCGTTTTTGCACTTTCTTTCTGCCCTGTTTCTGCGGCCCTATTTTTTGGAAGCCTCTTTTCCCTTGCCATGAGCCATGGCTCAAGAATCATAATGCCGTCTGTCTATGGTATTGGATCAGCCGTACCAGTTTTGGGTTTTGCCTTTTTGCTGGCGTTATCGACCCAGCTGGTGGGCAAAGCTTATCACAAGATCGCTACCTTTGAACTATGGGCAAGAAAAATAACCGCCATAGTGTTCATTCTTACAGGTATATACTATTGCTTAAGATATCTATTGCATTGGCTTTAATGACAAAGCGTGGGATTACGAGCATACCGCAAACTAGCATGGAAAGAAGCTCCTTGCAGGGGGCGGGAAACTGGTTTCGGAAAGGGGCCGGAGTTGTTATCGCAGGGTTAGGTATCTACTTTATTGTGAATCCGTTTATTGTGACATGAAGTCGTTGGAAAGGCGATCAAGATATAATCCTCCAAATCCGTAAAATCCTGTCAAATGGGGGGAGGCTAATGGTGTTACTCAAAAATTATACCAAAGAAATTTTCCGGCCGGAATGTAATCCGAGCTTTCAGTCTCTGCACTGTATTGCCCACTTAGATCAGGATATCGGGGAGGTGCTTCCCTATCTCAATTCAGTGCTCGGGGGTTTTGAGTATATGAAAGACCCGCCGGCCGTGACATTTAAGATCCATGGCAAGATCATCACCGTCCATCCCAGGGAGATTGCGGTTAATGCGCTCAAAGACGAGGAGGAGACAACCAAGATATTAGAATGGCTCAAAAGGGAGATTAATGAGGCGTGGGAGAAGCGGGAAGAGATAGAGCCAAGCTATGAGGGCGCGCCAAGACCCGGAGTGCTGGAGATTCTCAAGCTTTTGCCCAAGACCAACTGCCGCGAATGCGGACAGCCTACATGTATGGTCTTTGCAACCTTGGTGGCACAGGGGGTGAAAGGCCCTGAGGACTGCCTACCTTTGGCCGAGGATGGCAGAATGAAGCTTAACGGGTACATGAGCCAGTTTCATATGGAAACATAAGTTTCACCAAAGTGAAGAAGGTAAAGAATGGGAGCCGAAGCAGGTGTTAACAAAGACACAAAAGGCTTAAGTCTTTTTGAAAAGTATCTTTCCGTCTGGGTAATCCTCTGTATTTTAGGGGGCATTGTCCTTGGAAAAGTGGCTCCAGGTGTGGCAAAGTACTTAGACGGATTGGCTATTTACGTGGGGGAAGCGCCCGTTGTTTCCATCCCTATTGCCATCTGCCTCTTCTTCATGATGTATCCCATCATGGTAAAGATCGATTTCGGGGAAGTGGTGAGGGCGGGAAAGAATGTAAAACCGGTGACCCTCACCCTCATCATCAATTGGGCCATCAAGCCGTTCACCATGTACGCCATTTCAATTTTCTTTTTGGGTACAGTTTTCCTGGCATTTATTGGTCCTGAGGCCGTAGATTATGTGAAGATGCCGCTTGGCCTTGATCTCCCTGTGGGTGCTAAACACGGTGTTGGAGAGGTGATTTTGGCCAATGGGATCAAGGTCTTAGAGGTTCCGCTCTGGCGGAGCTATCTTGCCGGCTGCATCCTCTTGGGGATCGCCCCGTGTACGGCCATGGTCCTTGTCTGGGGGTTTCTGGCAAAGGGAAATGACGGGCACACGCTAATCATGGTGGCTATCAACTCTCTTACCATGCTTTTTCTGTATGGCCCTTTAGGCGGGTTCCTCTTGGGCGTGGGCCGACTCCCTGTCCCCTGGCAGGCCCTGGTGCTCTCCATAGGTATCTATGTGGCACTTCCTCTTGTTGCGGGCTATATCTCCAGGAAAACGATCATCCAAGCCAAGGGTGAAGAGTGGTTCAAAGAGAAATTCCTCCATATATTGATTCCAATTACCATAGTGGCACTACTGATCACCTTAGTGCTCCTTTTCTCATTCAAAGGTGAAGTGATTATCTCAAACCCTCTCACCATCCTTTGGATTGCCATCCCACTCTTTATCCAGACAACTTTGATCTTCTGGCTCGGCTATGGTCTGTCGAGGCTGCTCAGATTTCGTTACGAGGATGCCGCCCCTTCGGCCATGATCGGGGCCTCCAATCATTTTGAGGTGGCCATCGCAACATCCGTTATGCTCTTCGGGCTGTCGTCCGGGGCAGCCCTGGCCACTGTCGTAGGAGTGCTCATTGAAGTCCCGGTAATGCTCATGCTGGTAAAGATCTGCCTGAAAACCACCCACTGGTTTTCCCTCAAGGGGACGGTGTCATGATGGAACAGGGGAGGGGGGAAGATGTTAGAAATAAAGAAAACCGCTATCGCCTTTGATGAGAAAGAGCTAATGAAACTGGAGGAAATCATCATTGACCAGAACGAGGCTGAGGCGCTTAAATTCCTTAAACGTGCAGTATATAATAAAATTGCCAAGGGACAGCAAAATCGACTCAAGTGCCACCTTGACACCCTTGGAGATCCGGTGGAAGGGTTTAAGAATAGATAAATGGAGCGTAAAATGGAGGTGATAATTGTACCGGAACTAAAGGAGACCTCCCGAGATCTAAAGAGCTTCATAGGATTAATGTCCTCATAACCGGATGAGCAAAAGAAATCTACCGGGATACATGAGTCAGTTCCGTCCCGAAGTAGAAATGTGGCAATAACCCATAAACAGAGAAAACCCAGATGGAAAATGACTCTGAAATATGTCATTAAAAAGTAACCAAAAATGGTTCCAAGCTATGTGGCAAAGCGTTGCGATCCTCTTGATTGCCCTGATCATTGCATTTGCCTTCAATCAGTTTCGCCCCAACAAATTGCCCCTTATGGGTGATTGGTCTGGAAGAACGCAATTGACCTCGGATTTCGCTGAGGGCATGATGATATCTCTTGAGGAAGCTGAAGAATATTTCTTTATTCAGTCGGCGATCTTCCTGGATGCCCGCTCTCAGGAACTCTATGAACTGGCCCACATCGAGGGGGCTCGTAGTTTGCCATGGGACAACGTTAAAGAGCGTTTTTCAGAGGTGATGACAGATATCTCCTCGGAGACTTTGATCATTACCTATTGTGATGAAGAAAGCTGCAGTTTGAGCGAGGATCTGGCCCTCTTGTTGTTTGAAAAGGGCTATAGGAATGTCCGGGTGCTGGTTAATGGCTGGATGCTTTGGCAGCAGAACCATCTGCCCATAGAGAGAGAGAAGACAACAAGGTAAATGATGGGAAGGAGATTGTGTCTACTATCACAAAAAACAGGGACAGAAAGCATAACCAGTTCCGCTTGAACAAGCCGGTCTTCTTTTGCGGCCGCCTGCTTTTGGGAATAATCTTTATCCTGGCTAGCGTGGATAAAATCCTGCACCCCGCTGCTTTCGCCCAGGTAGTGCACAATTATCAAATTCTTCCGAATGAACTCATCAACCTCTCAGCCATTACCTTGCCATGGTTGGAACTCGTCTTGGGTTTTCTCCTTGTTTCTGGCCTGTTGTTTTCCGGATCCATTATTCTGGGCAACCTTCTTCTAGCTACGTTTCTTGGTGCCCTGGTATTTAACATAGCACGGGGACTGGATATCCACTGCGGCTGTTTCAGCACCAATATGGCCGGGAATCCAGCAACCACATGGTACCTCTTTCGTGACTCTGCTTTGCTTAGCTTGGGCATGTATCTGTTGTTCAGAGGTGTTTTGCAGGGCCATAGCCATGATTAAATGGAGGACTTTGGAGGTTATTCTTTAATCCATAGTACCGTCACAGACGCATTTTTAGAAAATATAATGAATAGCACGGAGGTGATATCATGAGAAGGTGTTACCTAAAGGCTCTATTTTTGGTAACCATCAGTGTTTTGCTTTTCAGTTTTGCCATCCAAAAACAGATGGCGAGGTCTTACGCCGCTGATCTGAACCAAGGAACAGAAGCCGGTGAGTATGCGCATAAGGTCGACAGCGATGGTGACGGTGTACCTGATGATCTGGATGTATGCCCGGATACCCTCCAGGGTGTAAAGGTGGGTGACCTGGGCTGCCCACCGGATACGGACGGGGACGGTGTGGATGACTATCTGGATCAATGCCCGGATACTCCCATGACTGCCAAAGTGGATGCCAAGGGTTGTCCTGTGGAGGTCGATATGGGATCCAGTACCCATTTTGTGTGCTGTCAAGAGGTGCACGATGATGGTAAGCTGTCAGGGTTTGATGTTGATCGTGACGGGGTTCCTGACTTTAGGGATGAATGCCTGGGGACGCCTAAGGGCGCAAAGGTTGACGAAAAGGGCTGCTGGGTGCTTGGAGAAATCTATTTTGATACGGGTAAGTGGGATATAAAAGCCAGTAACTACCCAATCTTAGACGAAGTTGGGGCTGTCTTGAAGACAAATCCCAACCTAAAAATGGAGATCCAGGGTCATACAGACAACCGGGTTTCTGCAGCGGAGAGCCAGATTCTCTCCAAGAAACGCGCAAACTCCGTTATAGAGTATCTGGTCAATCAAGCCATGGCACGGGGCCGGCTTAGCTCTGTGGGGCTCGGATCCTCAGAACCAGTAGCACCTAACACCGCACCTGAAGGACAGGCCAAGAACCGAAGGGTCAATCTAATACCGACTCGTTAGGCATTTATAAGATCTTTCTGAAAGGATAAATTACACGGAGAGCGGGTATGTGCGCCCAAAAACCGTTCCGATCCCAGAGTCTCTTTTGAACCCGCAATGTATGATGAGTTGAGGTGTAGCAGTGAACTGGCACAGTACCTCACCATCTCAACCATCCCCTATCCCCAATTCTCCCCATTAAACCGCAGGTTCACTTTTCCGCGGCCCCAGCAAAGGGTCAAGTCGGCAGCTGACTCATATAGGCGGCTGGAGTAACCAAAGCTTATGGCCGGACCATTGAGAATCCAATATCCGAGTGCATGGTATCAGGATTATCACAAGATACGGCGTAAAACGGGCTCAGTGGCGAAGGCTCTGGCGTGTGGATATACGAGAGCAAAACCCTGCGCGCATTCTATTTGAGTTGCGTTCGCAAGGTTGATAAAATGAGCTGTTAAGATATTCTCTTTCAAGATAAGGAGGATGCTATGTTTATTGTCCATGTTTTCGTCCATGTGAAGCCTGAGCACATTGAAGCCTTTAAGGTCGCCACTTTGGAGAACGCCCGCAACAGCCAGCAGGAGCCAGGCGTCGCCCGCTTCGATGTCATCCAACAACAAGATGACCAAGCTCGCTTTGTACTTGTCGAGGTGTATCGCACACCTGATGACCCGGCCCGACATAAAGAAACAGCGCACTATCAGAAATGGCGCGATGTCGTGGCCGACATGATGGCCAAGCCACGCAGCAGTATCAAATACACCAATGTATTCCCCGATGAGCAGGGTTGGGATTAAGAATGTTAAGAGGAGATCATGCGATTTGAATTTGCCACTGCTACACGCATCATTTTTGGCTCAGGTACAATACAGGAGGTTGCACCGCGAGCTGCCGAGATTGGACACTATGCCTTCGTTGTTACCGGGCGGAGCCTTGAACGCGCCGCACGGCTATTGGAGCACTTGAAAAAACAGGGGATGGAATTCATCCCCTTTAAGGTGTCTGCGGAGCCCACAACGACCATAGCGCTTGCAGGCGTGCAGCTCGCCCGCCAGGCTGGGTGCGACATGGTTATCGGCATTGGCGGCGGAAGTGTCCTCGATACCGGAAAGGTGATTGCGGCATTATTGGCAAACAGTGGAGAACCGATGGACTATCTGGAGGTTATCGGTGGTGCACGACAACTGACACACAGTGCTGCACCCTACATCGCCATTCCAACCACGGCCGGTACAGGTGCTGAGGTCACGCGCAACGCGGTATTGGGCTCACCTAAACATCGTGTCAAGGTAAGCATGCGCAGTCCATTGATGCTGCCCCGTCTGGCTGTAGTTGATCCTGAATTAACCCGCTCCATGCCGTCAGCCGTAACTGGCAGCACTGGCCTCGACGCAATCACCCAGCTTATGGAGGCCTACGTTTCCAACAAGGCAAACCCCTTGACAGACGGAATATGCCTCGAGGGACTACGACGGGCAGCCTGTTCGTTGCAGCGTGCTTAAGAACACGGGAGCAATAAGGCCGCACGTGAGGATATGTCCCTGGCAAGTCTCTTCGGTGGATTAGCCCTAGCAAACGCGAAATTAGGTGCAGTACATAGCTTTGCGGGCACGCTCGGGGGCATGTTCTCCGCTCCACATGGCGTCATGTGCGCGACTATTGCCGTATGTTATGGAGGCCAATGTGCAAGCTTTGCAGTCTCGTATACCCACCTCTCCGGCACTGGCTCGCTATGATCAGGTGGCCCATATCCTCACAGGGATAGCCACGGCACGAGCGCCTGATGGCATTGCATGGGTTCAAGACCTTTGCGTGGCATTGAAGGTGCCACCACTGGCTGAGTTTGGATTAAAAGAAGCGGACCTTCCTGCTGTCGTGGAGAAGTCCAAAAAGGCAAGTAGCCAGAAGGGAAACCCCGTTACCTTGACGGACATGGAATTAACGGAAATCTTGAGAAAGGCCTTATAGGCCTGCCCGTGCAAGGCGCAACAGTCTATATTGGGATACTTTTTTATATGCAATTGCAAGAAGAGCATCCTAATTTTGCTGATATGAGCGCCGGCTTTCGTTACAGTACCACCTGTTAAAAGGTATTCCTTTACAAAGCTGAAATGCAATGGTATCAGACAATCAAGAGAAAGGTTCTGTTCCCTCTGCACAGGTTGAGTCATGCCAAGTAACCAGAGAAGCTCAATCCTTTGCCCGAACTGTAGGAAACTGATCAGCGCGGATGAATCTCGTTGCCCGCACTGCGGTATAGCTCGTCCTGGATCATGGTGGAAGAATAATGCATTGACCCGGGCATTCCTGGGTACTGACCAACTCATTAGAACCATAATCTATGTCAACCTCGGTATGTATGTGCTCTCTCTCCTGCTTAATCCTTTAGCATCCAGTTTTTCATTAAACCCCTTCTCCCTCTTGTCTCCCTCAAATAAAAGCCTTCTCCTTCTGGGGGCGACGGGAACTATTCCCATTGACCGTTTGGATCGTTGGTGGACCATCGTCTCCGCCAATTACCTTCATGGTGGGATTTTCCACATCTTGTTCAATATGGTCGCCTTTAGACACATAGCTCCCCTTGCCCTTCTCGAATACGGGATTAATAGAATGATTATCCTTTACACCCTGGGTGGCGTGTTTGGTTTTCTAGTCTCTTACCTGGCAGGCGTAAGCTTCACCATCGGTGCCTCCGCCGCAATATGCGCCCTGATTGGTGCCGCCCTCTACTATGGTAAGAGCCGGGGAGGAACGTATGGACAGGCCATTTTTAGACAGATTGGCGGCTGGGCATTTGGACTCCTTCTCTTCGGCCTCTTGATGCCAGGTGTCAACAACTGGGGCCACGGAGGCGGGATCTGTGCCGGCGTGGTTCTTTGCTTCTTTCTGGGGTATCAGGAGAGAAAGAGGGAAAGTCTTTTTCACAAGATCGTTGCAGGTATCTGTGTGATTGTGACAGTGATGGTACTGGTTTGGGCAACTGCCTCCAGCATCTACTATCGTGTTTCCGGATAGTCTCTCAATTGCTGGCAAAGAGCAAAAGTGCTCAGCACATTGCGGATGAATATCCGTTACCCTCTGGTCCTTGTTCATTTCAACATCCTCTTGTTCCACAGGGCCAAGGTCTTCCAGGCAACATCATAAGCGTTCCCCGCGCTCCAGAGAGGCCATCCCCGGGACTCTGACTGATCTAAAGCTCGGAGTTGCTCAAGAATATACTCCTCGTTAAAATTCTTTGCACCGAAGAGAAAGGCCTGAATCCAGGGCCGTAGAGTCGCCTTCGAGTCCTTCAGAAACGTGGAGAATCTTCGGCAGGTTTCCAAAACCAAGAGCAAGGTAACGGCGTGCAATCCTATTGAGAGACTCACCGTGTGAAACCAAATGAAAGAATTGCGTATCATTGTTGATATCTCTTGCAAAAACCTTTTATGGCGGGAAAAGAAATCCCACCAAAAGGATCCCCAAGAGATACAGGCCGGTTTTAAAAATAGGCCTTCGTTGCAGCATATTATAATGGACCCCACAGTCTAGACTGCCATTTTTCCTGCCCTCCCTTTGCTTCAATCCTTTTTGCAAATGCCCTCATTTAATGTTAAATATCTGATCAGCCTCCTATGTCTTTGCAGCGGATACGGTAAGCCAGGCAGATGAGAACAACCCTGACGATGGTATACACTGATTCTTCGCCTAATATCAGCCACTATCATGCCAGGAGGCGGTATATATCCACTGCTTCGAGCACCAGGTCAAAACAACAAAACGTGCTGACCTCCCTTAAGGAGACGTTGGATAGCATGTTGCCACCCTGGCCGAGGAAATCGAGGAGCAGCAAGACGCGATGGAAGAATTTGTCTGGGATACTGATCCAGCGATACTGGCTGTGGGGCCACTGCAGATTCGCTATTATGGCCTCCTTTTCGCTTCCGCACTGGTGATAGGATACTACCTCTGGCAGTGGCAGATGCGCAAGGCCGGCTATGACCAAGCTGTGATCATCATTTTCCCATACTATATCGGGATTTTAGGGATTGTCGGTGCAAGGCTGGGACACTGCTTCTTCTATGAGCCCGCATATTTTATCGCCGACCCGGTTTCGATCGTAAAGATTCGGAGAGGAGGGCTGTCGAGCCACGGGGCTGGTGTCGGTATGCTCATGGCGATCTTTATTTACGCTCACACCAAGAAGATCCCATGGCATATCGTTCTAGACAGCAACCCCTTTGTCTCTGCCCTTATTGCGACTTTTATGCGGATTGGCAACTTCATAAACAGTGAGATCGTGGGTCGCGTTACAGACCTGCCTTGGTGCGTACACTTCGTGCGCTTTCGGGACGAAGGCGCATATTGTCGGCACCCGAGCCAGCTTTACGAGGCCTCTTTCGGCCTGGTTATCCTTATTGGATTGATTCCGCTGGACCGCAAGCTCGGCAAGAAACGGCCGCCAGCGCTTTTAGCTGGTGTTTTCCTCGTGTCTTATTTCCTCTGCCGGTTTCTCGTGGAATTTGTCAAGGAATATCAGGCCCTGACCTCCGACTCGTCCTTAACGATGGGGCAGTACCTGAGCATTCCGTTTTTCCTGACCGGCGTCTCTCTACTGGTTTATACATGGAGGCACCGCAACCAAGGATCGCCGCACCCTTCGGGAAAAAAGGTGCCCGCACCCAAAACTGCCCTGCAACGGGAAAAAACAAAAAGCCATAAAAGATCGCGGTAAAAAGAGGGAAAGCAGGTTTGGTGTTAGGTTCTACGTATGTTAGAAAGGAGTCACTATGGTTATAAATTGGACCTTTAGCCGGAATAGGCGTCAATGGCTATTTATCTTCCTATTATTCGCCTGCTACTGGACATTTGTTAATATAACCTGTGCACAAGAGAGTCTTCAAGTTAAGAGAAAGAACAACTTCCTTTGGTACATCGAAACAGGAGAAAATACCATCTATCTGCTAGGATCCCTCCACGTCCTAAAAAGCGACGCCTTTCCCTTAGGTAAGGAAATTGAGGAGGCCTACAGTGATTGTAAAAAAATTGTATTGGAAACTGACTTAGATCGTATAAATGACCCGGGTTTTCAAGCTACGGTGATAAGCCTTGGCCTTTATCCGGATGCTCAAACACTAAAGCAGAACGTCTCTGAGCAAACCTATGGATTACTTAAGAAAAAGGTTAATGCAGTTGGCCTGTCGCTTTCCGAATTTGATCGTTTCAAGCCATGGATTTGTGCCCTAATACTAACCTCTATGGAGTTCCAAAGGTTAGGATTCCATTCACGTTACGGCGTAGATACGTACTTTTTAAATAAGGCTAATAAGGATGGAAAAGAAATAATCTTTTTGGAAACCCCTGAATATCAGCTGGGGCTTTTCACGAAAATGGGTAAAACCGAGCAAGAGTCGCTTCTGAGGCAGACGCTAAAAGAGCTTGAGGTTGTAGAGACAATGGCCTCCGAAATGGCGAACTCCTGGAAAACAGGTGATGTTGATAAGCTCGATTCAATTATAAAAATAAGCTTCAAAGAGCACCCTGATATGTATGACCGCTTTATTGTTCAGAGAAACAGAAAATGGGTATCACAAATTACGGATCTGATGAAGCAAAATGACAATGTTCTCGTAATCGTTGGTGCCGGCCATCTGGTTGGAACTGAAAGCATATTAGAGCTATTAGAAAAGGCTATAAAATAGTGCAGAGATAATACTGAGCCTCGAGGTTAAGGATACCTCATTCTTAATATCCCAGGGATGTTTGACATAAGGAGGTAAAATGACGGTAAAACAAATTCTCCTTCTCGGAAATCCCAAGTTGTATGAAACATCAATCTCTGTTGACAAACATGAGCTGGATTCGCTTCAGAACCTGGTTCAAGATTTGCATGATACCCTGATGGACTTCCGGTCCAAACATGGAGTAGGTCGAGCCGTTGCAGCCCCTCAAATCGATGTAAAGAAAAGACTGATCTATATGCATATTGACAGGCCGGTTGTCTTTATCAATCCCAGGATTGACCAAAAAAGTTTAGAGATGGTCCAGCTTTGGGACGACTGCATGAGTTTTCCCGACCTACTCGTAAAAGTTCAAAGACACAAAACGTGCAGGATACACTATAGAGACATCGAATGGAGAGAACAGGCGATGATCTTGGAAGGTAATCTTTCAGGGCTACTGCAACATGAATGCGATCATCTGGATGGTGTGCTTGCAGTTTCACGCGCTGTTGACAAATATTCCTTCGCTCTCAGGAGTCAAAAATAATATCTTGCATAAGGGCATATGTCAGTTGCGCATCATATTCTATTCATATCCTTTCAAAGTTCTGGCACACACGCCCACTTTCCACTCCCATAAGCCCAAAAGCCTTTCATTGGCTTCGATCACAGCCCCTATTATTTTCCCCTTAAGCTGGCACGCCTCTTGCTTAGCAAGATATTGAGAACATAATTCATTTATATGGATAATTGATAAATGAAAAATACCCCTTCAGGACCAGACAATCTCCACACTGATCCCATACCAGCTGATCCACATAAGGAGCTCAAGGCCAATCTTGCAGCGTTTCTCCTCTCCCTGATCCAGGCCTTTCTCCGCACGGGTTATTACACCTCCAATCATCCCGAGGCAAAGAAGGCCAAGTTAGGGCTCTACGAAGATTTTCAAAGCCTTTTCACCCAAAAGGGCGAGTTGACCTTCCTGGTTCGCGATGACCCAGAAGGGAAACATATCATCATTGAAGGGGTCCTGCCAGAAATCCAGAGCCTCAATTCCGTGATGTTACGAGGAATGGCGGAGATGTACGCCCCCAAATTTGCCAAATTCCTCGAGCGGAAAGATCTCATTAGCTTAACCCTTAGACATAGTATGACTCAGACGGAATTCACAAATTTCGTGGACCTCATGGGCGAACCGATTTTTATCGACACCCACGAAAAAAGCGATAAGGAACGGTTCAGCCGGGCTCTTCGAGAAAGGGGCGTTTTCAACATTTCATATATTTTCAATGAAGAATTCCTGTCCATAAAGCGCAAGATCCCCTGGCGATCTCAGATCGCCCTTACCCGCCTCAAGAAAGACTTCAGTACGATCCCCCTCTATCTCAATCTGGACGCAGAAGGCCTGAAAAAAGTCAGAAAGCAAATCATCCAGGACGTAGCTCGGCCTATCCGAAACCCCGAAGTCATCTACCCTATCTTGATGAACAGTGATCTCGCCGAAACCAAACAATTCAAAGAATCTGAAATTAACGAAGAGATGATCGGCTGTCTGTCTGATGAACTTCTCATCAACATATCCAAGAAATTGCTCGAGGAGGCCCTCCGCCATGGGAAGACTCAACCTCTTCAGGGAAAATCCGTGGAACTCGCAAGACAGGTCGCCTCTTCTCTCAATCTGAGGAACATCAAGGGAAGAGAGTCTATCCTCACAGGGTATTTCAAACATAAACTTATTCCCCTTGAACAGCTTCCAGAGGCCATGCAGCGTAAGATCAAGTTTGAGCAGCTTATAAACAAATTCCTTCAGCACAGCACCTCCTTTTTTAACCAGTTCGACAAAATTCAGGACACAGCACAATATCCTCAAATGGCTCGATCCCTTACAAAAATCATTCCCGCATTGATTCACCGAGATCGGTATAAAGAAGTCCTGGAGATCATCACCCATATCGACCGCCACTTTCATGAGAAAAAAGACCTCTCTATCTATGCCGGGCAAATTCTAGGAGAAATCGAAAAGGGTGAGACCCTACAGGCATTGAAGCGGAAATTTCTGACCGGTCAACAGGAAATACGCGAGGCCATCGCCCCTATTCTTGCTAAGCTCGGTGCGGGAGCCGTACCTTACCTTCTCTCCCTTTTCAGGCAAAGCAACGACCATTTGGTTCGGAAACACGCCTGTGAGATACTCGTCCAGGTCGACTCCTCAGCAATAAACCATATTCTCGACGAGCTCAATAAAAGGGAAATCGCAACAAAGTCTACCATAGACATCATCCGGGTTTTGGGAGAAATAAAGTGTGATGAGTGGATTCAACCCCTTGCAAAAACCCTGCAGACCTATCTGAATCATGAAAACCCTCTTCTCAGAGAAGAAGCCTTGGGGGTATATTACAAGATCATGGGTGGTAGAGGTGAAAAATTGTACCTCGGTCTCCTCGATGATTCAGATATTGCCGTTCGGAAAAGGGCGATTCAGTGTCTGGCCAGAATCAAGAGTGAGATTGCCCTGGAAAAATTCCCCGAGATGTTGAAAAAGGCCGAAGAGTCTCCCTCAGATAAAAATCCACACATAGAGGCTCCCCTTTTTGGCGCCCTCGGTTTTTACGAGAATGTTGAGTGGCCGGGGGTAGGGTCACTTGAGGATTTCTTGCTTGAGACAGTCGACCGTCGGCTGAGTCTGGGCCCCCTTAAATTTCTGAAGAAAAAAAAGGACCCCCTCAGCGAAGGAGCAATAGCGGCAATTTGCGAAAGCCTGGGAAAGATTGGAACCAACAAATCCCGTGCCACTCTTCAGAAGCTGGAGAAACAGAGCAACAGGCCGTGGAAGAACGAGGCCAAAGAGGCCCTGATAAGAATTGCCCAAAGAGAAGCAGGCAAAAGCTCAATCAAGTCTCCTTAGCACATACCTCCATACCAGAAGAACGATTCAATCCAGGTATTCAAAATCCCTTTTGACCTCCTTGATAGCGGCTTCAGCTGCTCGAGGAATCCCTCGAGAACCATGCACACCTGATTGCCGTTGCTCCGGGAGTTTATAGCTTTAGAAGGAGTTTCTATGGAACGATCCTGCTATATTATGATAGTGCGAAAAACCTGAGACGTTAAAATAGGCATTATGTCACAGAGATTGGAAGTGATGCATGGACTCAAGGTTGCAAAATTTCATAAAACAAGGTTATATAACTGTGTTTGTAGCTGAGACAATATAAAATCCGCAGACACCAGTATGGTCTAAACTCTGCCAAAACATTTTGAGACCTGTGAAGGAGGTTCTTGGTAGAAATGTCTGTGATTGAAGTTGTTAAAAGGGAAATGGAACAATCACTGACGAGAATTTATAATAAGGTCCTCCATTGCCTAATATTTAAAAGATAGTGAACCATAGAAGGGGGGGAATATTGAAGATCAGTTTTATTCAACTTGCACCTGTATTGGGTGATGTCCAGGCAACGATTCAGAAAATTGATAGGTTAATTCGTCATTGTGAAATTGCAGACATCTTGGTATTACCGGAATTATGTAATTCTGGCTATAACTTTCATTCTTACGAACAGGCATGGGAGACATCCGAAGAGGTAGAAGATAGTGTTTTTGTGCAGTATTTGAAATCTAAGTGCGAACAGTTCGACTTTTACATTGTATCCGGATTTAATGAAAGAGATAAGCAAGTTTTGTATAACTCGGCCATACTTGTAGGCCCTCAAGGTTATATTGGCACATATCGTAAGCTCCATCTATTTATGAATGAAAAAGACTATTTTAAGCCAGGCAATCTAGGCTTACCAGTTTTCAATATAGGATTATGCAAGATAGGTATGCTTGTTTGCTTTGATTGGATATTTCCAGAAGTATGGAGGATATTGGCTCTCAGAGGTGCAGAAATCATCTGTCATCCTTCAAATCTCGTATTGCCAGGATTTGCCCAGAGGGCAGTTCCAATCCATGCGCTTACCAATCGTGTTTACGTTGTTACCGCAAATAGAATTGGAACTGAGGGGAATCTCTCATTTACAGGTCTTTCAACAATTGCAAATCCAGAGGGTGACGTAATTGTCCAGGCCTCCCAGATAAAAGAAGAGGTTGGACTCAAAGATATTGACATTACTATGGCAAGAGACAAAATGATTACACCAAGAAATGACGTATTCGGGGATCGAAGACCAAAAGAATATTCGTTATTGATAGAAACTAGCGTCAAGGGGTGAGAACTGCCCTAGAAATAGGGTCGAATGATGAATGAACCAACGATAAAGGAGATCAGAGAGGCCTCTGAGCGGATTAAGCCTTTTGTTCACCTTACTCCTGTTCTCACCTGTAGCAGCCTTAATCAAATGTGTAAAATGGAGATATTCTTTAAGTGTGAGAACTTCCAAAAGGCAGGTGCCTTTAAAATCCGAGGGGCAGCCAATGCGGTGTTCGCCCTCGGGGTCAAAGAAGCCTCTCGGGGGGTAGCCACACACTCATCTGGGAATCATGCGGCTGCTCTGGCTCTTGCTGCCCGCTGGCGAGGGATTAAGGCGTATGTAGTAATGCCGGAAAATGCTCCTCATGTAAAAAGGGATGCAGTGGCTAACTACGGGGCGGAGATTATGGTGTGCAAACCGACGCTCGAGGCTCGTGAGGAAGGGCTGCGTAAGCTTCTCGATGTCACCGGTGCTGCTTTCATCCATCCTTACAATGACTATCGAGTAATTTCAGGTCAGGGAACTGCTGCACTAGAGCTCTGCGAGGAGATTCCAGGCCTTGATATAGTGATGGCCCCGGTGGGTGGAGGAGGTTTGCTGAGTGGAACTGCAATAGCCGTTTCTACAATCTCACCACAGACTCTTATCATCGCTGCAGAGCCTCAAAGGGCCGACGATGCATATCGTTCTTTTCACGTCGGCAGGCTTATTCCTGCAAATAACCCCGATACTATAGCAGACGGACTCCGCACATCCCTTGGCGACCTTACATTTCCCATTATAAGAAGATACGTCAAGGACATTTTTACTGTGAGTGAAGAGGCAATAGTTAAAGCGATGTGCTACATTTGGGAGAGAATGAAAATAATCGTAGAACCTTCAGCCGCAGTCCCATTGGGGGCATTATTGACCAAACGCACAGGGCTCTCGGGAAAGCGAATTGGAGTTATCCTTTCGGGCGGCAACGTCGACTTGGCAAATCTCCCCTGGATTCATTAAGCACCACAACCGTCGTATGAACCCGACATTTTGCCTGGCGACAAAATGCGGGGCATAAAAAACTAGACATTCGCGCTACTATACAACACTTGATTTACTATAGAAAGCACCAATGCAGGGAAGGCTCGCTTATAAACGCCACTTAAGGTATGATAGTAAACGAGGTACAGTATGAAATTGGCTACAATCAAAGACAGAGATACTGAGAGAGTGTGGGTGGACACTTCATTCGGTTTTGTGCCAATGGAAAGCATCAATCGGCAATGTAACCAAACCTGGCCATTAGAGATGCTCAAACTGATCCAGTCGGGGAAACTTGAAGAGCTGAATGCATGGTACCGTTCAGGAGGCCAGGAAGAACTGGGCACACTAAAGGATCAGGCGATTATGTATGATCAGGTAGAATTTGCTCCCCTGTACCGCAAACCGCGAAAAATCTGGGGGATCGGGTTGAACTATCAGGAACATGCGTCGGATCTCTCAGAGAAGGCACCCACTATTGAGCCTGCCAGTTTCATGAAGCCGGACACCACCATAATTGGCCACGGGGACTATATCGAGATTCCCCTGCAGTCGAAAAGCACAACGGCCGAAGGCGAACTTGGTATCATCATCGGAAGAAAATGCAAGGACGTAGAACGGAAAGACTGGCTAAGCGTGGTGGCGGGGTTCACCACAATCCTCGACATGACGGCGGAGGACATTCTCCGCAAAAATCCCCGTTACTTGACCATGTCCAAGAGCTTTGACACATTCTTCAGCTTCGGTTCACTGCTGTTGACACCCGATGAAATCGAGGACATTATGGGGCTGAATGTCGCCACCGTTATTAATGGACAGGTACATGCTAGTAACGTCGTGGCTAATATGACTTTTCCACCAGACCTTCTGGTCTCCTTCCACTCCAGGATCATGACCATGCTGCCAGGGGACGTCATTTCTACCGGGACACCGGGAGCTGTCCCCATTAGTGAAGGAGACAAGGTAGAGTGCTGGATCGACGGCTTTGAGCCATTGGTGAATCCTGTAAAGGATCTAAAAAATACGGCGAAGCCTCGCATCATTGATCAAAACCGCAGGAGGGAGACATGAAAAAGTCACTAGGCGCAAAACCGATGGTTTACCCGACCCCGGTCTTTGTTGTGGGAACATATGACAAGGCTGGAAGACCAAACGTAATGACCGCTGCCTGGGCAGGGATTTGCTGCTCTCGTCCTCCCTGTGTATCGGTCTCTCTCAGGAACGCTACCTATACCTATAGTAACATTATTGAGCACAGAGCTTTTACAATCAGCATTCCTTCTCAAGATCATATCAAGCAAGTTGATTATTTCGGTATGGTTTCAGGGAAAAAGAAGGATAAGTTCTCTGCTACCAGGCTTACCCCAGTTAAGAGCGAACTTGTGAATGCCCCTTATGTCGAAGAGTTTAGCTTTGTTTTAGAATGCAAACTCCTCCATGCCTTTGAAATAGGATTACACACCCAATTTATCGGTGAAATCTTGGATATCAAGGCCGAAGAAGCTGTACTTGGAGAAAATGGGCTTCCTGCTATTGAAAAAGTAAAACCGTTCCTATATGCACCAGAATATCGTACCTACTACGGAGTTGGTGAATTTCTAGGCAAGGCATATTCCATAGGAAAAGAGCTGAACACTGAACCTGAGCGTTAGGTTCCCTAGATTGCAAGAAGCATGCATACCCCTTCTATTGACTCAGCATGTGTCAAGTATTCATCGCTTGGGCATAAGGGTAAGGATGAGGGAGGGGAAAGGCTTCCTGGACATGCATACATTTCTCTGCTAAGAAATTCAGGTAAACCTGTTAGATTTCACGTGGGGCATTACACGAGCTGCGAAAAAGCAGGTAATAGTTTGAATGTCGTCCTTGTTCTCTAGCGTTAGGCACTCTCATAGGGTAGACCTGTCAGCGGGGTGCATCTCATAAAGAAAACTATAGGATCAAATGGATATCGAGCAAAAAGCTAGCCAAACACCGCATATCTGGATTAAAGATATCCAGGAAACTGTTAGGGTTGAAGGAGATTATCTGGTTACAAGCAAGACAGTTTCTCAAACCAGACAGGGAAATACATTTCTCACCCTTACCTTGGCTGATAGGACAGGGGCACTTGAGGCCAGGGTCTGGGATAGGGCAGAAGAGATATCTACTCAGTTTAAAGAAGGTGATATCGTTACCATAACTGGGCAGGCAAGTACCTATAGGAACCAGATCCAGATACAGATACATGAACTAGTACAGAATAAATCCCCTGTTGATCCCGCCATTTTTCAGGAGTCTACACCCAAGGACGTACCAGAAATGTTCTCTGAGCTCAAAGACCTGACCTACCGGATAGAAAACAGGCATCTTAGAACCTTGATCGAATCCTTTATGGCCGATCATGAATTTATCTTACAATTTAAGAAGGCACCAGCAGCAAAAACTTTCCATCATAGCTATCGTGGTGGACTCCTGGAGCATACCCTCTCAGTGTCTCAGATGGCAGTACTGGTGACCGAGCACTATCCTGACCTAGATGGTGATCTTCTCCTATCCGGGGCCATACTTCACGACATAGGCAAGATCGATGAGCTTAACTTTGAAGTGAACATAGAATACTCAGATAAGGGAAGACTCTTGGGACATATTGTCTTAGGCGTCTTGATAGTGGAGGAAAAATTGAGAACCCTGAAAGATTTCCCCTCTGAACTTGCCCTTCGCCTTAAGCACCTTATCCTGAGTCACCATGGTGAATTTGACCTTGGATCTCCAAAAAGGCCAAAGTTCCTTGAGGCCTTTGCCCTTCATCTCATAGATGACATGGATGCCAAGATCAACGGATTGAGCAGGTTCTTGAAGGATGACAGACAGGAGGGGTTGTGGACGGTCTTTAATACTCTATTCCAGCGATATCTCTTTAAGGGAGACTCCTCTGTTAAGGCAGGAAATAAAGGTAAGGATATCGATGATAGACAGCAAGGGCAAAGACATCTATTTCCTGTTCATGATAGATAGACTACACCTTATGTCATATTTCTTACAAATACTATAAATCGGCTTCCTATTATCAGGATAATGCCAGATAGAAAAAAGCCGAATAGCCCAAAATCACTCAATTCCATAAGCCTCCCAATCAATGCCAATCCCCCTCCTGTCACCATTGCTAAGATCGCACCCTCCTTGTTCAGCCTAAGTCTATGCCCGTAAAAACCGAGAAGAACAGGAAAAACGAGTCCGGAGGTGTAAACAGTATAGCCAAGAAGGAGAGATGGGATAACCTCCCTCAGCGTTACTGCAAGAAATAGAGAAAAGATACCTATCACTACGATAAAGAAACGGGAAAGCAAAAGCAGTCTTCTCTCCGGTATAGCCGGTCTTAAAAATGCCTTCACTATATCAACTGATAGTATCGTACTGGTTGTCAAAAGGCATGTATCTGCAGACGACATCATCGCAGAAAGGAGCGCTGCAATAACGAGCCCACTTAATCCTATCGGGAACAGATGCTTAATCATTGTCGGAAAGGAGGCCTCAGGACTAATCTGAGGAAATAATACCCTGGCCGACATACCTATCATAACGATAGCAAAGGCAAACGGTATTAATGCCAGGGCTACAGTCATCGTAGCATCCTTGGCGATCTTTTTGTCCTTAGCACAGAAGAGCCTCGAGTAGATATCGGGGCCTACAACATAGGTCGAACCAACTAAAAATAGATATGTAGCCAACGTTTTCCATGTAAAATGCTGGCTTACTGGAAAGGAAAAGTAGTCATGTCCAAGTGCTTCTCTCATCAAAAAAACCCCCCCTACCTTGCCAAGACAAAGGGGAATCGAGACGAGAATTGCGATAATAATGATCAGGCTCTGGATTGTATCCGTGCGAACTACTGAATGTTGGCCCCCTAACAGAGTATAAATGATAAAGACAGATGTGGTAATAATCATTAAAATGGATGGTGGTGCATTCAAAATGGCCTCCAGAATCTTTCCTGCAGCTACTATCTGGCCTGCAATGATACCCATCCAGGCAATGACTATCAACCCTGAGGCGAAGAGTTTTACTTCAGGACCGTACTGGACCTCAAGAATTTCCGGTAAGGTATAAAGAGAGTTCCCCCTCACCTTTTCTGCCAAGAAAAGGCCCAGAAAAAAAAGTCCAATAGCTCCTACCAGGAGCCACCAGGAACCTACTAAACCATGTCTGTACCCTAAACCTGCCATTCCAATGGTGGAAGATCCCCCAATTATAGTGGCGAAAAGGGATCCAGCAATAAAAAGGAAAGAGGCGCCCCTATCTGCAACAAAAAAACTGTCTATCCCTTTCACAATCCTGAAGGACCTGCTGCCGATAAAAACCAGACCTAAAAAATATATAAAAACAATTCCAACATCCATATATCGCCTCATGGGTACGCATAATTGAGCTCAATTTAGGTTCTTCACCCCATAATGTCAAATAGCAAGACGAATCCCCTCCTACAATCGCTTAAGGTATAAAATCCTTGCAAATAATGTCCTTTTCTGTTAAAAGAGGGGGTCAAATCTTTCTTTTAGAAAAGAAACGCTACATCAAACCTGATTATCTACTTGCACTATCAAGGAACCCTTTAGCAAGGGATGGACCACGCCGAGGTAATAGCAAAAGATGAGTCCTTAAAGAAGAATTCCAGAACTCAAGCTTCCACGCTGCCCTATTGTCTTCTCAAACAGGTCATGGTGATCAAGGAGGTTTCCCATGGATAAGATTAAGATTGCTATCGTCGGTATTGGTAATTGTGCAAGTTCATTGCTTCAAGGTATAGAGTATTATAAAGACAAGGATAGCAAAGATGCTATCGGGTTGATGCACTGGGAGATTGGTCCTTACAAACCCTATGATATCGAAATAGTAGCTGCCTTTGACATAGATAAGAGAAAGGTCAGCAAAGATGTCTCCGAGGCCATATTTGAATTGCCAAACTGCACCACGGTATTTTGCAAGGATGTGCCCAAGAGAGGTGTCAAGGTGGAAATGGGTGCCATATTGGATGGTTTTTCCGAGCATATGCGAGACTATGAGGAAAAATATGCCCTCGTTCTATCTGATAAAAAAGAGCCGTCCAAAGAAGACTGTATTCAATTATTGAAGGATAGTGGGGCTCATATGCTCTTAAATTACGTTCCAGTGGGATCAGAGAATGCCGCCAAATTTTATGCCGAATGTGCTCTTGAGGCTGGGATAGGATTCATAAATAACATGCCTGTATTTATCGCCAGTAATCCGGAATGGGGTACAAGATTTGAAAAAGAAGGAATACCTGTTATAGGCGACGATATAAAATCTCAGCTCGGTGCAACTATAGTACATAGGGTTTTAGCAAACCTCTTTAAGGCAAGAGGAGTCAAACTTGAAAGGACCTACCAGCTGAATACAGGGGGGAACACCGATTTTCTGAATATGCTCAATCAAAGCAGGCTGATATTAAAAAAAGAGTCCAAGACTGAATCAGTACAATCTCAACTGGTTGAAAAGCGATTGGAAAAAGAGAATATCCACATAGGCCCAAGCGATTGGGTTGCATGGCAAAAAGATAATAAGATCTGTTTTATCAGAATGGAAGGCAAACTTTTCGGCGATGTCCCTATGAACATTGAGCTGCGGCTCTCAGTAGAAGACTCTCCAAATTCTGGTGGAGTGGTTATTGATGCAATACGATGTTGCAAACTTGCACTCGACAGAGGTAAAGGCGGGGTCTTATGCTCTCCATCTGCATATTTCATGAAGCATCCTCCGAAACAGTATACAGATGATGAGGCATTCAGACTCACAGAAGACTTTATTCAGGGAAAAAGAGACGACTAGACTTACAGGGACATATTTTCAATAAAGGAGATTAAGCGGGATAAGGGCTACTTAAAGGCCCTTAATTTTTGAAAGGAGGACTACATGGATTGGGGTATTGAAAACAGGCTTTCCAGATTAATCAAGGAAGATGGTCGCTGCCAGTTTTTGCCTATAGATCACGGCTATTTCCAGGGGCCTACCAGTTGTTTGGAAAAACCATCAGAGACAATAAGAGAACTTCTTCCCTATGCCGATGGTCTCTTTGTTACGAGGGGTATATTACGGTCGTGTGTCCCACCCAACAGCCAAACTCCAATTATTCTGAGGGTTTCTGGCGGTACCAGTATAATCGGATCTGACCTAGCCAATGAGACCATCACTACATCAATAGAGGAGATCATCAGGCTCAATGCTGCCGCTGTTGGTGTCTCTATCTTTGTGGGTTCTGATTATGAAAAGCAGACGTTGACCAACCTTGCCTGGCTTGTTGATCAGTGTGAAAATTTTGGTATTCCTGCTATGGCCGTAACCGCTGTAGGCAAGGAACTGGAAAAAAGGGAAGCCAGGTATCTTGGCTTGAGCTGTCGAATTGCCGCTGAATTGGGGGCAAGGATTGTAAAAACCTATTACTGCACCAAGGATTTTGAAAAGGTAGTGGAAGGTTGTCCTGTTCCCATTGTTATTGCAGGTGGCCCGAGATGTGAGACAGAGTTCGAGGTATTTGAATTTGTTTATGATGGCATTCAAAAGGGGGCAATAGGGGTTAATCTGGGGAGGAATGTCTGGCAAAGCCCACACCCAGTCCCTATGATGAGGGCACTAAACGCCATTATTCATAGGAATTCAACACCAAAAGAGGCCCAAGAGCTTTTCGAGGAACTGAAGAAGGGATCTAAACCTTGAAATGCGCGATGTATTATAATAACAGGGATATAAGGCTGGAGGAAATCCCTGTACCCAAGATAGGAGCAGATGAGCTATTGGTCCAAATGCGTGCATGTGGGATATGTGGCAGTGATGTCCTCGAATGGTATAGAGCAAGAAAGGCCCCTCTTGTGCTCGGTCATGAGATGACAGGGCAGATAGTTAAGGTGGGGGAACATGTTAACAGATTTAACGTCGGTGATCGGGTCTTTGTATCCCATCATATTCCCTGCAACACGTGCCATTATTGCCTAAAGGGTCACCATACAGTATGTGCTACCTTAAGAGAAACCAACTTTGATCCTGGAGGATTCGCTGAATTCATCAGGGTGCCAAGAATCAATGCTGAGCGGGGGGTATTCCTTCTACCCGATGAAATCTCTTATGAAGAGGGAACGTTTATTGAGCCCTTGGCCTGTGTTCTGAGGGGTCAAAAAACTGCTCATCTTAAGCCAGGCCAAACAGTCTTTATAATAGGGGGAGGGACTGCGGGATTACTCCATCTTAAACTGGCAAGGGCCTTGGGTGCAAGCTCTGTAGTGGTAACTGACATACATAAAAAGCGGCTGGTATTTGCCCAGCGATTCGGGGCATCAGCGGCTATTCTGGCCGATGGTAACATTCCCGAACGTCTTAAAGGTGTCAATAATGGACGTCTGGCAGACATGGTGGTAGTTGCTGCTGGGGTCATCGAGGCAGTTCATATGGCCTGGAAAACCGTTGATAGAGGAGGAACCATCCTTATTTTCGCCCCCACAGAGCCGGGTATCGATATCGACCTGCCCTTATATGATATCTGGCATGACGGGATAACAATTACCACATCCTATGCCGGCTCTCCTTCAGACATAAGTGAGGCAATGGAGTTGATCAGGTCAAAAAATATTGTCGTAAAGGATATGATAACCCATCGCTTTCCACTCGCCAAGGCAAGGGAGGGATTCTGCCTCGTTGAAAAGGCCCGGGATTCAATCAAGGTAATTATCGAGCCATGATCTCTTAGCCTCCTATCATGGACACAAACAGGGCTTCGATTGCCACCCTTTTTATTATCACCCCCTTTTCCTTCTTAAGAAAAGCCAGTTCCTGTATACCCCCTTCTTCCCCGACGGGGATGATCATCCTTGCACCGTCGGTTGAGCTGATCAATAATATGTCTTCTGGTACAAACAGATGCCGAGGAACGTTTCTCATTGCCTCAATAACCCTTGGGTCTTTGTCCCCTGACAATTATCTGGTTGGTGACCATCCTCTCTCGAAGACCTGAAAATAGGATTCTTGAGGCGCTCCAATGGACATTGTGTAAAAAATGAGTAGCGAAAGAACAGGAAAATATGTTATCTTAAAAATGGTGATTTCCCGGTGAAACTATGTGTTTCTTTAGCAAAATAACAACATATTTGTTAAGATCGAATAGGTTACTTGCGACATCTAGCCTAAAACTACTAACCGTCACCTACCAGGGTTAACTAATTTAAGGGGAAAGTTTATTCTCCATGAGCTATAATGCATATTTTCGCCTCTATGAAGAACTGAATGATTATTTGCCTCTTGAAAAAAGAAAAATAACTTTCAGCCTATCCCTAAAAAATCCAACTACCATCAAAGAGGCGATTTGCCTCCTGGGAGTGCCACCTGAGGAGGTTGATCTTGTTCTTGTCAATGGTGAATCAGTTCCTTTCAATCACACTATCAACGAGGGAGATAGAATAAGCGTATATCCTATTTTTGAGTCTCTGGATATTACCAAGGTAACAAGACTCAGAGATAGGCCACTAATTAAACTATCTAAAGACTCAAAAACCTTAACCTTGAAAGGAGATAAAAATGGCCAGAAAAAAGATTGATCAAACAATAAGGCAGAAGGTTATGGAAGCCCATTCACGAGGACTCCCTATGAGAAAGATAGCCAAAGAATTTGGGGTAGGTCTCTCAAGTGTTCATAGAATAGTCAAAGAGAAAGGCCCAGAAAAGGTTCAAGAAAAGATCACTAAAAAGATGAGCAAAGCAGAAAGGCTCAAGAGGATTCAGGAAATTGAAAGAAGAATAGCTGAACTGGAAAAGAAGATCCTTGACCTAGAGGCCAAGAAAGGGTCATGGAGAAAAAAATAAAAAACCCAACAATCTTTATTCACGGGCAAGAAAGCAGCAGCCAGGGAACAAAAGGTATCTTTTTTAGAGGCCTCTTTCCTGAGATGATTATCCCGGACTTTGTGGGCAATGTGTCAACCAGGATGTCAAAACTGAACGAGATCCTCACACACAAGAGAGGAATAATTATAATAGGCTCTTCCTTGGGCGGGTTGATGGCTGCCTTATATGCGTTTCAGAATCAGGATAGGATAAAAAAGCTCATCCTCCTTGCCCCAGCCCTTAACCTCCCAGAATTTACCCCACATCTAGCGGAAAAACTCACACTTCCTGTTTATATCTTTCATGGAAGAGAAGACAAGCTTATTCCCCCAGAGCTGATTCAGACCATTGCCAGAAAGGTCTTTACTGATTTAACCTTTACTATGGTGGATGATGACCACCGTCTGTCCAGAACATTTACCTCAATCAATTGGGCCCGCCTCATATCCGAGTAAGCGGTCAGCCAATGGCTGATCCTTGACCTCTCTAGACTTGTACGCTCAGTCCTCCAGCTCCACATTCCAGTAAATATAATCCCTCCATGACTGGGGCATATGCCTGAACCCTAATGTGATCGTTAGAACAGGCAGCCATTCTGGCTTCTCCGGTTTCCTGATCAAGGTCATTGAGACCTCTGAGGGAATCCTCCCCCCCTTCTTTCTATTACACTCAATACAACAGGTGACGATGTTTTCCCACTCTGTCTTACCCCCCCTTGCCCTAGGCAAAACGTGATCCCAAGTAAGCTCAGTCGGTGGGAATAGCCCGCCACAGTACTGACATCTGTAATTATCTCGAATATAGATATTCTGTCTGCTAAATTTAACGGGTGTCTTTGGCCTCCTTACAAATCTTAAAAGCCGGACAACGGCAGGCAGTCTAATGGAAAAAGATACCGAATGGATTTCCCTGTTATACTCTTCAACCACCTCCACCTTACCCAGGGTGAGCATAGTAATTGCCCTCTTCCAGTTGATGACCCTAAGAGGTTCGTAAGTAATATTCAAAAGGAGTACCTGTTCCATATTAATGCCCTTCCAAGCGATCTACCTCTAAACCTTTTTCCTCCTGGTAACTAAAAGCAATCCTGGTCGGGGCGAGAGGATTTGAACCTCCGACTCCCTGCTCCCAAAGCAGGTGCGCTTCCAGACTGCGCCACGCCCCGAATAAGGTGAGTCCAATATCCTATTTTCCCTTAGAAAAATCAAGAAAATTATGAACAGGAGATCCACTATCTCTCTGTTCACCGTACTTTCTATTGACTTTGCAAAGATTAGATAATATCTATTTTAACAAACACAAAAAGAGCTAAGACAATGATAGATCTAGATATTCAAAATCAACAAGATGATCGCAATATTGATGTAGACAAGGTCGGGGTGAAGGACATCCGCCACCCAATAACGGTCCTAGATAAAGAAACAAAAACGCAGCAGACTGTAGCCATGATTAACATGTACGTTAACCTTCCCCGGAACTATAAAGGCACCCATATGAGCCGGCTTGTTGAGATTCTAAATGAACATGATAGACGGATCTCTATTCATAACTTCTCAGACATCCTTTCGACCATGAAAGAACGGCTCAATGCCGAAAGTGCACACATAGAAATATCCTTTCCGTATTTTATAATGAAGACTTCCCCTGTTACCCATAGCAAGGGGCTGATGGCATATCAGTGCACCTTTAAAGGTAGCTTAAATAAAGGGAAAGATCTGGTCGTTGTGATAAATGTACCCATCAACACCCTGTGCCCATGCTCAAAAGAGATAAGCAGTTTCGGTGCTCATAACCAGAGAGGAGAGGTTAGATTACAGGTTAGATTCAAAAAATTTATATGGATAGAAGACCTTATAAAACTGGTGGAGGGCACTGCCTCCAGCGATGTTTACTCTGTCCTAAAAAGAGAGGACGAGAAATATGTAACTGAGAAGGCATATCAAAATCCTAAATTCGTTGAGGATATTGTCAGGGATATAGCCAGTAAACTTGAGCGTGATCCAAATATAACCTGGTTTGCAGTTGAGTCAGAAAACTTTGAATCCATTCACAACCACAATGCATACGCGTACATAGAAAAGCATAAAGCCAAACGATATAATCGCAGGTAGTTCCACCAGGGACGGCATTTATCCTTTAACTAGTTTTATTGATTCAAGGCCATGTATAGCCACTATAAGGAGGTTTGAGGAATGGCGAATCCAAGATTACGGGAGTCGATTGAAAAATAAACAAAAGCATTAAAACCAGAAAGGGAATAAGAGATGTCTGAAGACCTGAAGAAGATTTATAGGACGGTGATGGATGATCATCTCCCACCTCAGATCACAATCCATTTTGGAGATCAAAAGCTGGTATATAGGAAAAGATCTTGGAAGATCCCTGATGAGAGTTCAGGGGAGCTAATTGAGAAAGGCCTCAGGTATGGAGAAAACCCTGGCCAAGAAGCAGCCCTTTATGAGCTGATAGACGGAAACCTCACCTTAGGTGAGTGTCATTTTATCGAACCAGGAAAAGGCCTAGTCTCAGCAATAAGTGAAGAACAATTGATCCAAAGCGGAAAACATCCGGGCAAAATCAATCTAACGGACATCGACAGCGCCTTGAATATATTGAAATACCTTTCCTTAAGACCGGCTGTAGCCATTGTTAAGCATAATAACCCCTGTGGTGTAGCCTATGGCTCAACCATTGCCGATGCCTATCAAAAGGCAAACGTGGCAGATAGAATAGCAGCCTTCGGCGGTTGTGCAGTTTTTAATAGGCCCATTGATAAAGACACAGCCCGGTTAATCAACGCTAATTATCTCGAGGTAGTCGCTGCACCTGACTTTGAAGATGAGACTATATCTATTTTGAAAAAAAGCCCAAATCTCAGGATTATCAAGATTGGCAGGATTGATAAATTAGCCGAATACAGACAAAAACGCTTCGTTGACTTCAAAAGCCTTATTGACGGCGGAATAATTCTCCAGCAATCACCCTTAAACCGGATAGAATCGCCAGACGATTTTAAACTGGCATCTGCCCAATATAAAGGGAGATTATACCAAATCTCCAGGACGCCTACAAAAGACGAATATGCCGATATGCTCTTTGGCTGGCAAGTAGAACAGGGCATAACATCGAACTCAGTCATCTATGTTAAGGATGGAGTGACTGTTGGCATCGGAACAGGAGAGCAGGATAGGGTAGGAGTGGCAGAAATAGCTATTTATAAGGCCTATACCAAATATGCGGATGCCGTATGTTTCAGAAAATACGGTATCTCTTATAAGCAACTTGAAGCCGAGATAGATCGAGGCAAGAAAGATGCTGCATTAAAGGAAGAGATACATAAAGCTACCTCTGACGCCCACGGTGGGCTCATAGGTTCAAAAATGGTATCAGATGCATTTTTCCCTTTTAGGGATGGTGTAGATGTGGCTATAAAGGAGGGGATCAGGGCCATTGTCCAGCCAGGAGGCTCCCTGAGAGACTTTGAATCAATCGAGGCGTGTAATGAGGCTAGACCTCAAGTGACCATGGTATTTACAGGCCAGAGGGCATTCAAGCATTAAAATCTTTTTTAATGATCCTTTCTGGTCCCCTTCCCTCCTTGGCCAGCGCCCGATATCAGGCTTACAATAAAACCTTTGCATAACCAGGCATCTTCTGTTGGGCATGGATATCTTTTTTCAAGCAACGACCTGAGAAAAAGGTTACACGATCTCCATCCCGATGATCCGGGGCGTTGGCTACCTTTACCCTGTGAAATTCTGCCTGAGTAGTAGATACGGCGGACTAGATTATGCAAGGGTCTCTAAATGAATAGATGCTCTTACGCAACCAGTGTACTTCTCCTGGGTCTGCTAGTGGCCCAGGTTTTAGGCACCATACAGGTTTATCTATCCAACGTCCACCTTTATCGTACCCTTATGACCATAAAAGACGCTGGTTATCTCACGATACCCAACCAGCTGACCTTACATAGCCTCCAAGAATTTGGCCCTGCGTTTTTCGGGGGCCTTTTTTTTACCCTGAGTATAGGTGCTGGCCTCTCCCTCTCCTCGCTAGCTGCGGCCTGGGTCTGGAATCGCCTTCTTTTTCGAAACAAATACCTTCTGCTCGTGTTTTTCTTGCTGTGGGTGGGGTTTCTCGCAGGAGCGAACCGCCGCGGCCTTTGCCCTATGGTTAGCTCCTATTTTCTTGTCATACCCCCTGTGATCTTTGTGACCACTTTGAGATGGATGCCTGCACGATCCAGCCAGGGGACTTGGTTAAAGGGGATGGTGCACTTTATTCCTGTCCTCCTGCTGGGGCTCTTATGGACATCTCAAATGGACCGTCAGCTGTTTCTGGATTTGAGAGACAATCTGCTCTTATCCAATCCCTTAGGAACAAGGGTCAATGATTTTTACTATCACTATACCCTCTACCCCGCAGAGGTCTTCAAGTCTTTGGATCAGAAGATCCTCAGGACATGCAATCTTAAAAACATCCAGACAGAGTCTCTGGTACGCTCTATGCAAAGAGAATTACTCAATCACGACTACCTTCACGTGGCAGAACACGCCGAGGTTGACCTGAAGGTGAGGCAAGAGGGAACTAATCTGGTCTTCGAGAATAGGGGGAGAACGATTCTCCGAACCACGCCCAAGGACTTCTTCGCCAGTCCAGAAACTGTTCTGGAAGACTTCTCTTTAAAGAGTGATATGCATGCCTTTTTCCGTCAGTTCACCTTCGTTTCCCTCTTGATAGGATTCCCCATCAGCCTGTACGTGATCCTTTATGGCCTGTTCCGTCTTGTATCTTGTTTTTTTCTGGATGTGAGGACCTCCTCGGTGATTGCCTCAATCCTTTGTTTTTTCATTGGCATTACCTTGCTGGTTTTCTTTCATCAGGGCAGGGTGAGAGAGATCGAGGTGAAGGATGTGGTTGAGGCCTTGGGATCCGAGCGCTGGCGGAAGAGGGTCGCCGCCTTGAAGATCATACAACAGAAAGGTATGGAGGTTGCTGATTTTCAGACCTATCAAAGTATGCTGGCAAGCCCTCATATCCCTGAGCGGTACTGGATGGCAAGGATTTTGGGTATTAGCCGGCGACCTGAAACGTACAATGATCTACTGGCCTTTCTGAATGACCCCTCCCTCAATGTAGTTTGCATGGCCTTTTACGCCTTAGGCCAGAGGGGAGACAGGAGGGCTGTCAAGGAGATTGTAAAAAGGATTGAAACATCCACTGACTGGTACAACCAGTGGTATGCCTATAAGGCCTTGAGGACCCTTGGATGGAAGCAAACAAGATCGAAATAAAAACCCTGATCATATCCCTTGCAACAATCATTTCCGTTGAAGTTGCCACGAAAGCTGTGATTCCACACGGCCTGTACCGGCCGATGATTATTCTGGGTGTAGCGCGTCTGCTTGAAATAATCCTTCTTATCCTGATTGTTCTTATCTGGGGAAAGGGCGTATCGTCAATAGGATTGGCTCCATCCAAGCTATTTTTCGGGCTCAAAAAGGGGATGATCTGGTCGGCCGGTTTTGGAATGGTCGCCTTTTTTGGCTTTGTTGTATTGTTTGCTGCCGGAGTTAACCCCCTGACACTTATACAAGCCCACCTGCCCACGAAGAACAGTGAAATTGCCCTTTTTTTCTTTATTGGTGGAATGGTGGCGCCTATAGCTGAAGAGGTCTTTTTTCGGGGAATCCTTTATGGCTTTTTTCGACGATGGGGCGTGGTAGTGGCCCTCGTTTTAAGCACCCTGATCTTTGTACTGACCCACCCCATCAGTCATGGACTTCCTATCACCCAAGTTGTCGGAGGGATTGTCTTTGCAATGGCCTATGAGGTAGAGGGAAGCCTGATAACTCCCATTACCATCCATGTCCTGGGGAACATGACTATCTTTACTCTTTCATTGATATCTTAGTGACAACCGTGCCCCTTGTGCAGTGGAGCTGAAAGTCTCACAGGGAAGGTAGGGGGATCTTCACCCCGGTGCGGCATCGAGGTGGGTGTTTAGGGTCAATCAGGCAGGGAGAGGCCTTGGTTAGTAGGACTTTTCTATCCTGTATTTCTTCATCTTGCTGTAGAGGGTGCCGCGGGCAATATCCAGCTCCTTGGCTGCCTGCACCAGGTTCCAGTTTGTCTCCTCCAGGACCTTCCGTATCAGGGTTGACTCTGCAAGGGGCAGGGATCTGGAGTAGAGACGGAGGCTGAAC
>Ga0114930_10000053_pt1 | contig 122466 bp, 121 predicted proteins | sample AnhtaG_FD_87300 | JGI IMG/M metagenome (GOLD analysis project Ga0114930, IMG submission 87300) | Deep subsurface microbial communities from Anholt, Denmark to uncover new lineages of life (NeLLi) - Anholt_01485 metaG | ecosystem: Environmental > Aquatic > Marine > Oceanic > Sediment | place...
CAGCGCGCCTCAATAACCTCAAACCCCTTGTTCATCAGGGTGGCTGAGTCGATAGTCACCTTGGGCCCCATCCTCCAGGTGGGATGAACCAGCGCCTGCTGCGGCGTCACCTGAGAGAGCGCGTCCAGAGAGAGATGGCGAAACGGGCCGCCGGAGGCGGTCAGTATCAGCCTAGCGACGCTGTTCTCCTCGCCGCGCAGGCATTGCCATATAGCGCTGGGCTCGCTATCGACGGGCAGGATCCGGGCGTCATGCCTCCTTGCCTCCGCGGTGACAAACTCCCCGGCCATCACCAGTACCTCCTTAGTGGCCAGGGCAATGCTTTTCCCGGCCCTAATCGCCGCCAGCGTTGGATCGAGCCCCGCCTTCCCTGAGATGGCAATTACCACCAGGTCAACCTCAGGGTGAGCAGCGAGCTCCTCCGGGGAGCAGATCTCATATTTTACGCTTCGCAGTCCCTCTAGTGAGCTGGCTAACTCGATAGAGACCAGCTTCGGCTGAAATTCCCCGATCTGCCGTTCTAAAAGCGCAGCGTTTCTCCCCGCAGCCAGGCCGATCACCTGAAATCGATCGGGGAAGGAGCGCACAACATCGAGCGTTTGCTGGCCTATGGAGCCGGTGGAGCCCAAAACGGCCAGCCGCTTCACACTACCACCCATAACACATAATAGTATACTACAATCACAGTGAAGAGGATGCTATCGAGGCGGTCGAGGAGGCCACCATGCCCCGGTATAAGTCGACCCGAGTCCTTTACCCCGGCGCTCCGCTTGAGCATCGATTCCGATAGGTCGCCTAACTGGGCGAAGAGGCCGATGAGCGCGCCGAGGAGGACTATGTGCCAAACGACGGGGATTCCAGGGAGAATGGCTGCCAGTATCGCCGCTGCAGCGATGGCGCCCAAAAAACCACCTGTCGCTCCCTCCCACGTCTTCCCCGGACTTATTGCTGCGGCTAGGGGATGTCTGCCCCAGGCCCGGCCAACAAAATAAGCAGCGGTGTCTGCGGCGAATGTGGCAAAAATGGTGAAAAGCACCCAGTCCCTACCGGCCTCCAGCCCCCGTAAGGGGATAAAGTGGCTTAGTATCCACCCGATATAGATGATCCCCCCAACGGTCCAGGCCCAATTGACAGCGGCATCTTTCACCGAGGAGCGGAGGACGAGCCAGATCAGCGAAAGGACAACAACAAAGGTCAACAGTGGTGCTGCATAGTCTCCTTCGAAGTGGGAAACGAGGATGAAAAGAAGGACGGAGATTAGCCCGAAGAGGGTGAGATGGTGCTTCCAGGAGAGGCCCATCATGCCGTAGAATTCCAGCGCCGCCACCGCGGCAACGGCTGCTACTACTAGTGAGTAAGCTGGGCCACCAAACCAGACAATAACAAAGATGAGGGGTATTATAACTAGCGCACTAAGCACCCTTCGCCTTATCATCCGCGCCGCTGAAAATCAGCCCCCTTTCTAAATCCCTCCAAAACGCCTCTCCCGCTGACTGTAGGCAATAAGCGCCCTTTCGATATCCTCCCTGCCAAAATCAGGCCAGAGCGTAGCTGTGAAGTAGTACTCGCTGTAGGCTGCTTGCCAGAGCAGGAAATTGCTGGTGCGCATCTCGTTGCCGGTGCGAATAATCAGGTCTGGGTTAGGCAGGCTTGTGGTATATAAATAGCTAGAGAGTATTGCCTCGTCTATATTCTCCGGGGGGATGCCATCGCTCACGATACGCTTAACCGCGTCGACGATCTCGCCACGACCGCCATAGTCAGCGGCAAGGCTAAGGGTCATTCTGGTGTTATCCTTGGTCAGCTCAATAGCGTACTCGATCTTCCGCTGCAACTCCTGTGAAAACCTCTCAAGGCGACCGAGATGGATGAGCCTAACCCCCTCGTTATGGAGTTCTTGAGCCTCACGGTCGACTACATCCTCTAGGATGCCCATAAGCCCCTGAATCTCATCCTGGGGGCGGTTCCAATTCTCTGTGGAGAAAGCAAACAGTGTGAGATACTTCACCTCATACTCAGCGAAGCATCGGATGACATTGCGGATGTTCTCAGTGCCAGCATGGTGGCCGGCAAGCCTTGGCAACTTCCGCTGTTTAGCCCACCTGCCGTTGCCATCCATAATGACGGCCACATGATTGGGGATAGGGGAGATATTGGCTTCTGCCACATCATACCTCCAGCAACTCCGCCTCTTTGTCCTCTCCTATTTTGTCGACCTCGGCGATGAAGCTATCAGTGAGCTGTTGCAATCGCTCTTGGGCGCGGTTTCGCTGGTCCTCAGAGATCTCCTTATTTCGCTCTAGATCCCTGAGTTCCTCCAAGGCATTTCTCCTAATATTTCGCAGGGCCACTCTTCCCTCTTCAGCCCTCTTATTAACCACCTTTACCAGTTCCCTTCGCCGCTCCTCGGAGAGATGGGGTATCTTGATGCGGATTACATTCCCATCGTTTGTGGGGTTGAGACCCAGGTCAGATTTTAGAATGGCCTTCTCAATGCTGGACAAGGCCTTTCGATCCCAGGGCTGGATCAAGAGGAGCCTGGCCTCCGGCGCTGACACAGTGGCCATCTCCTTTAGCGACATGAGGGTGCCATAATAATCCACCCTGATATGGTCGACCAGCGCCGGGCTAGCCCGCCCGGTGCGGATGGTGCCCAACTCTTTCCTCAATGCTTCGATGCTCTTTCCCATCTTAGCGTTAGCCTCGGAGAGCACGTCATCGATCATTGTCCACCTCTAGCTGGTAACTATAGTGCCAATAGCCTCCCCAGCCACTACCCGAACAATGCTCTGTGGAGCCCCAATGTCGAAGACAATTATGGGGAGATTATAATCCATGCAGAGAGAAAGGGCGGTTGAGTCCATAACCTCAAGGCGTGACTTTAGGGCATCGATATAGCTAATCCTTTCGAATTTTTTGGCGTTAGGACTCTTAATGGGGTCAGCATCGTAAACACCGTCGACATTGTTCTTTGCCATGAGTAGCACCTCAGCGCCGATCTCAATGGCCCTGAGCGCTGCCGCGGTATCGGTGGTCATGTACGGGTTTCCCGTGCCGCCAGCGAAAAGGACCACTCGCCCCTTCTCTAAATGGCGAAGTGCGCGGCGGCGAATATATGGTTCGGCAACCGCCTGAACGGCGATGGCGCTTTGCGTTCTGGTGGTTACCCCGTGTTTCTCCAATGCGTCCTGAAGTGCCAGGGCGTTTATCACGGTGGCCAGCATCCCGGCATAGTCGGCGGTGGTACGATCCATTCCCATAGCCTCCGCCGTTGCCCCTCGCCAGATGTTCCCCCCACCGACAACAATAGCAAGCTCAACACCCATGTCTACCACTTGCTTTGTTTGTTGAGCGATGTTCGAGAGGGCAGTCAGACCTATGCCAAATCCCCCCTCTCCCGCCAGGGCCTCGCCACTTAGCTTCAAGAGAGTGCGTTTATATTTGGCAGCGTTCATCTCTCAATCCTTGCCCAGCTCGAAACGGGCAAATCTCCCTACCTTGATGTTCTCCCCAACCCTGGCGATCGTTTCGGTAATGAGATCCTGGACAGTCTTTTCAGGGTCCTTAATAAATGGCTGGGAGAGAAGGCAAGTCTCACTGGGGTCCATCCCCTGGGGGGCATCCTCACCGCTCAAAAACGATGGGGCCGTGGCCGCCACCTGCATCGCCAGGTCATGCGCCAGCCCCCTGAACTCATCTGTGTGGGCCACAAAATCGCTCTCGCAGTTCACCTCCACCATAGCCCCGATGCGCCCCCCTGTGTGAATATAGGCCTCGATCAGTCCCTGGCTCACCTCGCGATGGGCTTTTTTCTCCGCCTTGGCGTGACCTTGCCGCCTAAGTATCTCCAGGGCATCATCGATATCGCCCTTAGCCTCCTCGAGAGCCTTCTTACAGCCCATAATCCCAGCGCCAGTCATCTCTCGGAGCTCTTTTATCGCTTCAGTACTTACCATTTCATTCCTCAGCCTCGGGGGTAAAGGATAGCGATTCCAACATCTCGGGCACCTCAGCCTCCTCAGCTACCATCTCTTCAGCCAACTCGGCCTCCGCTAGTTCGCGGGCTCTTATGCCCTCCAGGACGGCATCAGCTATCCTACTGGTTACTAGCTTGACTGCTCTCACCGCATCATCGTTCGCCGCTATTGGATGATCGATCTCTTCTGGGTTGCAGTTTGTGTCAACGATAGCCACGATAGGCACTCCGGTGCGCCTTGCCTCGGCAACGGCGATCCTCTCCTTTGAGGGGTCGACAATGAACAGGGCACCTGGAAACTTGGTCATCTCCTTGAAGCCCTCCATCTGTCGATTGAGGCGGGCGATCTCCTCCTCTAGCCTCAGTGCCTCCTTCTTAGTTAGGTAGTCGAATTCCCCTCTCGCTTTGCGATCCTCAAGGCGTACGAGATAGTCGATTCTTGCCTGAATGGTGGTGAAGTTTGTGAGCATCCCCCCTAGCCAGCGTTGGTTGACATAGAACATGCCGCATCGCTTAGCCTCCTCCTCCACTATCTCCTTAGCCTGCTTCTTGGTTCCTACGAATATAATTACTTCGCTGTTTGCAACAGTATCGCTAACGAACACACAGGCCTTATTTAACATAGAGGCTGTTTGCTGAAGGTCGATGATATGGATGCCATTTCTCTGGGTGAATATGTATTTCTTCATTCGCGGGTTCCACCGGCTGGTTTGGTGACCAAAATGGGCCCCCGCCTCTAGCAGCAATTTGATGGATACTTCCTCTACGGCTTCGATCCTTTCCTCTTCCATACTCCCCCTTTATACGATTCCGAAGTGTAAGTATACCATAGGGAAGGGGGCGAGGCAACATCATTGAAAAATTATCAGCTTTATGCTACATTAACGAGGGGAGGGATCGCATAGTGGTTTAGTGCGGCCGCCTGCTAAGCGGTTACCTTGAGCAATCGGGGTCGTGGGTTCGAATCCCACTCCCTCCGCCATGTAAGGTTGATGTACCCCTGAAGAAGGGGTATTATTTTTCACTAGGGGGCTTTCGATGCCTTTTTATCACGTCTGGACCATCGGCTGCCAGATGAATAAGGCCGACTCGGAGCGTATCGCCAGCTATCTGGAGCAAATAGGCTATCGGGCGAACGCAAAGGCTGATGAAGCTGACATCATTGTGCTGAATAGCTGTGTGGTGCGCCGGAGCGCCGAGGACCGGGTCATTAACAAGCTCGATTCCCTCAAAGCATTGAAGAGGCGACAAAATCCCATCCTGGCCGTCACCGGTTGCATCGTGGACTCAAGGGTCGATGGCCTCAGGCATCGCTACCCCCACGTGGACCTCTTTTTCCAGCCACAGGCCTTTTCCGAGCTATCCCGATTCCTGGCAGACCAGCATCTGGCTCCCCAGGAACTGGAGGCGGTCTCAGTTCTCCCCGGGCCATCGCCCAGCGCCTTTATCCCCATCATAAACGGGTGCGATAACTTCTGCTCCTTCTGCATCGTGCCCTATCGCCGCGGGAGGGAGCGAAGCCGTCCAGTGGAGGAGATCGTCTGCGAAGTTGAGGGGCTTGTTGCCCGTGGCGTAAAAGAGGTCACTCTACTGGGGCAGAATGTCGACTCCTATGGGCATGATCTGCTGGAAAAGCCCGATCTGGCCGCACTGCTTGGCGAGCTGAATCGGATCGATGGTTTGGCTCGGATCCGCTTCCTGACCTCTCATCCAAAGGACATGAGCGATAGTCTCATTGAAGCGATGTCCCAGTTCGAAAAAGTCTGCGAACATCTTAGTCTCCCCCTTCAGGCGGGGGATGATAATATTTTGCGTGCGATGAGGCGAGGCTATACTGTAGCCCACTATAAGGGCCTCATCGATCGCATTCGTCATGCCATTCCCCACATCGCCCTGAGCACCGATGTTATCGTGGGCTTCCCTGGTGAGGGCGAGAAGCAGTTTCAGCGAACCTACGATTTGCTCCGTGAGCTCAGGTTCGACACTGTCCATGTCGCCGCTTATTCGCCGCGGCCGGGGACCATCGCCTCAAGAAAGCTCGCCGACGATGTCCCAACTGACGAGAAGGTGAGACGGCGGGAGATGGTCGAGCATCTACAGGAAGGGATCGCCACCGAGATCAACGCTCGGCTTTTAGGGAGCATAGTTGAGGTCTTGGTAGAAGGTCGAAAGAGCGAAAAATGGTGGGGGCGCACCAGAACGGACAAGCTTGTCTTCTTCAGCGATGAGGTTGACCGCCTGGGACAACTAGTAGACGTTAAGGTCGAAAGAACGAGCCCCTGGTCGCTTCAGGGGAGTCTTGCGATCTAGGTTATGAATTTGGTGATCGATGAATGAGCGGACCAGGACTAGGCTTGCCCTCAACCGCATGCTTAAGGTAACCTATAAGGGGCAGTGGGATGGCACAGTATGATTACATCATAATCGGCAGCGGCATCGCCGGGCTCTATACCGCCCTGCTGGCGCATGGGCAGGGGAGCGTGCTCATCCTGACCAAAGGCAGCATTGATGAGTGCAATACAAAGCATGCTCAGGGGGGCATTGCCGCCGCTCTCGGGATAGGCGATTCTGCGGAGCTTCATTATCAGGACACGATAGCCGCCGGGGCCGGCCTGTGCGACCCTGATGCAGTGCGCCTCCTCGTCGAGGAGGCTCCTGACCGCATTACCGACCTCATCAACTTTGGGGTTCACTTCGACACCGTGGATGGCGAGGTGGCCCTGACCAGGGAGGCGGCCCACAGTGTGCCCCGCATCTTACATTCGGGCGGTGATGCCACCGGCGAGCATATCGAGGTCACCCTGAGCCGGATGGCCGGGCTGACCCAAATCGTCATCCTGGAATACTGTCTCGCCACTGAGATCATTGTCGATGGGGACGCGGTTCAGGGGGTGAGGGCCCTTGATATCCGCACCGGTAGCGTTGAAGAATTTGGCTCAAGATCTGTTATTCTGGCCACCGGTGGCGGCGGGCGCCTTTTCAAACTCACCACCAACCCCGATATCGCTACCGGCGATGGTATCGCCCTGGCCTACAACGCCGGGGCCGAAATCACCGATATGGAGTTCTTCCAGTTCCATCCTACGGCATTCCGGCTCCCGGGGGTGTCCCCCTTCCTCATCTCCGAGGCGGTAAGGGGTGAAGGGGGGATTCTGCGCAATATCGAGGGACGTCAATTCATGTTTGACTATAGCCCTAATGGAGACCTAGCGCCTCGAGATATTGTGGCCCGCAGCATCCTTACCGAAATGAAGAAGACGGGGAGCGACCGCGTTTTCCTCGATGTCACCCATTTGCCCCCGCGCAAGGTCACTGCCCGCTTCCCCCATATCTATCGCTTTTGCTACGTCAACGGCCTCGACATTACCAAGTCTTTTATACCGGTAGCGCCTGCAGCCCACTACATGATGGGCGGGGTAAAGACGAACGCCTGGGGGGAGACCAATATCGAAGGGCTTTTCGCTGCCGGGGAGACGGCGTGCACCGGGGTCCATGGTGCCAACAGGCTGGCCTCCAACTCACTCCTGGAGGTGGTCGTTTTTGCTAAAAGGATCGTGCAGAGATCAAAGGAAGGGGTCGGGACATCTAACGCTGGACAGAGGGAGCATCACTCACTGAGCCAAAGAAAAGCCTCGGGTAGTATGCCCGCTCTCAGCCTGTCAGCGCTTGAGTCGCTGATGTGGGACAACGTGGGCATAGTGCGCCTCGGAGAGGGTTTGGAGGAGGCAGCATCGATTCTTGCCTCATGGGAAAAGGCCGTAGAGAGGCCCTCCGATCGCCCCTCCTACGAGCTAAACAACCTGATCCTGGCGGGACGGCTGATGGCTGAGGCGGCGCTGATTCGAGAGGAGAGCCGCGGCGCCCACTACCGCACCGACTTCCCCGAGCCATCGCCCGACTGGCTCAAGCACATCGTCTTCAAGAAGGCGGATTGACGAGGGCAAGGGTTGGGGCCTAATATGGGAATAGGACGAATAAACTATTCATTAAGTTAGAAGTGAGGATGTTTTAATTGCAGGTTTCTGACTTGGTAGCTATTGGAGTTGCACTTTTTTTGGGAATATGTGCGTTGCTAGCTCCATATGCGGCGGAAAGACTAAAACGAAAGTGGTTTTCTCCAAAGCTTTCGATTGAATTTGAATTGGCTCCGCCCTTTTGTCACCTCACCTGTTGGAAATTGCCTAACCAAGAAAATCGACCTCCTGTCTATTATTTTACTTTTTCTGTGACGAATACTGGCCGCTCGCTAGCAGATGGCTGCGAGGCGCGGCTCGAAGAACTGTGGATTGCAGACAGTTCGGGAACTTTCATAAAAGAGAAAGCTTTTAGGCCCGTTAATCTCTTTAGGGAGAAGAATAATCGGCTAAGTCCTGACCGCTATATGTTTTTCAATCTCGGCCACATTTCATTCCCTGAACATCAAAGAGAACGTGAAAAATCAAGCTCAGTTAAAATAGACAAGAACGATGAAAAGTTAAGGTTCACTTTAGATGCTAATTCCTATTTCTTTCAATGCGATTCATTATTGCCAGGCAATAATGGCCCCCAAAGTTATAGACTCAAAATTGCTATCTATTGCGAAAACGCACCTCCTATTGAACAAGTATTCGGGTTGACTTGGTCTGGGGATTGGAAACCAACTGAAGAGGAGATGTTCAGAGAGATCGTGATCAGACGACTATAGAACTTTCAAAGGCAGTGCCTAACAACGTGTTTCCGCTTCGCTTGCCCAAATGCCTCGCGCTTGGCGAGGCCGGGAAATCTCAGGCGAAATCGGACTAGAATGTTCGTCAGAATCTAAGGAGGAGAGCATGGAAGACAAAAGGAAGCTGGCAGCGCCCTGTGGTCTGTACTGCGGTGTCTGTGCTGTTCTTATGGCCCACCGGGATAACAATATCAAGTTCAAGGAGAGATTAACGGGGGTCTACGGCGTAACGGTGGATGAGATTAAGTGTGGAGGATGTCTCTCCGATGAACTGTTCGTATACTGTCGGACCTGTCCCGTCAGGGCCTGTACAATTGATAAAGGCATCGAAGGCTGCCATCAGTGCGATGATTTTCCCTGCCAATTAATCGAGGATTTCCCTCTTCCCGTCGGTAAAAAGGTGATATTACGCGCTATACCAACCTGGAGGGAGCTTGGCACTGAAAGGTGGATGGAGGAGGAGGAAAAACGCTATCACTGCCCTCACTGTGGTTACGCGGTATTCAGGGGGGTACAAAGGTGCCGCAACTGTGGGAATCCACTTGACCTTGATTGAGCTATTTTTGAGTGTAGGCCTATGGACGAATCTTTAGCTAGCTCTTGGGAACATGTTGAGCAGGTAATCGACAATGCCCTAGCCGAGGACCTGGCTTCAAGCGATGTCACCACCGAGGCGCTCGTCCCCTCAGACATTGAGGCCAAGGCATCCATCCTGGCCAAGGCCGATGGCGTGCTGGCCGGGGCCGAGGTGGCAAAAGAGGTCTTCAAGAAGGTTGACCCATCGATACGCGTTGAGGTTCTGATTCAAGACGGCGCCAAAGTTCGAAAAGGGGATGTGGTCGCCACCATCGATGGCCGGGTAGCCAGCATCCTCAAGGCGGAGCGGACGGCGCTCAACTTTCTCTGCCACTTGAGCGGCATCGCTACCGAGACGGCACGCTATATGGCGGCGGTGAAGGGCTTAAAGGCCCAGATTACCGATACCAGAAAGACAATGCCTGGCATGAGGGTACTGGAGAAGTACGCAGTGCGAATGGGTGGCGGGAAGAGCCACCGTCTGCACCTCGGCGATGGCATACTGATCAAAGACAATCACCTGGCGGTTTTTCGCTCTATGGAGTTGGGGATAAAGGAGGCGATCGAGAGGGCGCGCCAGAGTTCAACCCTAAAGATAGAAGTCGAGGTGGAAAGCGTGGATCAGGCGCGGGAGGCACTGGATGCCGGCGCCGACATCATCATGCTTGATAACATGGCCCTTGAGGAGATGCGCCACGTGGTCGAGATGGCTGGGGGTCGCGCCTTAATCGAGGCCTCCGGTGGCATCACCCTTGATAACGTGTGCTCCATTGCTGAGGCCGGCGTTGACATCATCAGCGTTGGCGCCCTCACCCACTCGGCAAAAGCCCTGGACATCAGCCTGGAGCTTGATGTTTGACCCTTATCGTGGCCAGGCCGTGGCTCTCCAGCAGGGAAGTATTTGACATAATACTTTGCGTAGAATCATCGGCGACCACCGTCCCCTCATCGAGGACAATGGTGCGCTCGCAGAGGGCCTCGACCATCTCCAGGTCGTGGGAGGCCACGATCTTGGTTACGGGGAGCCCTTTAAGCAGCTCGATAAGCTCCCACTTACCGCGGGGGTCGAGGTTAGCTGTCGGCTCATCGATAACCAAAATCTCCGTGCTCATGGAGAGGATGGTAGCGATGGCAACGCGCTTCTTCTCACCGACGCTTAGGTGGTGTGGCGAGCGCCCCTCATAGCCCTTCATTCCCACCCATTCCAGGGCTTGAGCAACCCTCTTTCTCACCTCATCGGCAGGGTATCCCATGTTTATCGGGCCGAAGGCCACATCATCGAAAACGGTGGGCGAGAAGAGCTGGTCATCAGGGTTCTGAAATACCAATCCTACCTTGCTCCTTACCCATTTCAGGTTTCTGTCCTCCAGAGACATGCCGAGAATCCTTACTGTCCCATTACTCCTTAAAATGCCGTTCAGGTGAAGCAGCAGGGTTGACTTGCCTGCCCCGTTGGGCCCGATGAGCGCCACAGTCTCGCCGTGCCCTATGCTCAGATTGACGTTGTGTAAGACCTTCTGCCCATCGGGGTAGCTGAAGGATAGGTTTTCAATCTCTATGACCTTATCCAAAGCGCGCTCCTTTTTCGAGCCAACTCCTCATATATAGATAAATGTAGTTGCACTTATGAGGGAAAGGCATAGGAGGAAGCCAACCCCGAAGTACAGGTCTTGCCTGGAAAGGCGGAGGTTCGACAGGGTCCGCGTCCTGCCATCGAAGCCACGAGCGACCATGGCCCCGTAGACTCTCTCCCCCCGCTCATAGCTACGGAGGAAAAGGGTGCCGACCATGTTGCCGATGGTCTTGAGTTGCCACATTCGCTTGCCCCCGAAGTTTCGGCTGTCCCTCGCCTGCTTCATCCGAATCACCTCGTCAACCAGGAGGAAGATATAGCGATACATAAAGGACAGGATCATCACCATTACCCTGGGCATGCGAAGTTGCTCCAGCCCCTTAAGAAGCTCAGAGAATTCAGTCGTCGATGAAAGCAAGATCAGGCTCAGCACCGAGAGCCAGGCCTTTATAAGCACGTTCCAAGAAAAAAGCAAGCCCTCATCCGTAATCGACACCTGCCAATGCCATATATTGAAGCCAGCCACTATATCCCCTGGCTTGAGGAACATATTGAAGATGACGATCATCAGGACGAAGGGCACGATGACCAGTGATCTTTTCAAAACATATAGGGGTGGCACTCTTGAAATAAGGATCAAGCTGGCAATAACGGCGAAATAAAGAGCAAATGCCTGCCACCTTAATGGCGGCGTGAGTACCACCGCCAGGATGAAAGCAAAGGTGATGATGAGCTTGGTGCGTGGGTCCAGTCTGTGGACAAAGCTACCAAGGTCGCTGTAGCGGTCAAGAAAGCTATGTTTCACCGCGATCCTCTATTCTACCTGTCGCTTCCTCAATCTCAGCAATCGAGCCAGGCCATAGACAGCGCCGAAGATGATAAGTGTGCCCAGCAACCCAGCCAGTATCGTTGCCAGGGCTTCGTTCTCTATACCGGGGAAGATGTAGTCGGCGATTAGCTGGAAGGGTGCCTCCTGTGCTTGCTCGATAAATCCTTGATCCTCGCCAACCCGCTCCAGGCCATCGGGGGAGCCGGAGGCCAGTGGCGATATGAGGGCCAAGGCCAGACAAAGGACCAGAGCGATATGCCACCATTTGACCCTCATTTTTCGCCTCCTATATTCTCTCCATCTCCAGCAGGTCTCTCCTGGTGGCCATCACCAAGCTGAGCACCCCAACTGTGATCAGCCCCTCACCGATGCCGATAAGTGCATGCCAGCCGGCCATCGCCGGTAGAGCCACCTGAACGGGCAATACGCCTGAGAGCCAAAGCTCTATGGCGCAAGCGATAGAGGCCATGAATACCGAACCCCAGGCAGCGGTGAAGCCAGCGATGAGTTGGCCCCGCCTATGCTCTCCCATGAGGCGGCTGGTTAGCCGATAGAGGTAGTAACCGGATAAGGTGGCAACGATGCCCATGTTGAAGACATTGGCCCCCATCGCGAGGAGCCCCCCATCCTGAAAGATAAGGCTCTGGGCGATGAGGACACAGGCCATAATCAGCACCGCAGCCCAGGGCCCGATGAGGATCGCCGCCAGGGCAGCGCCGATCAGGTGCCCTGAGGTACCACCCAAAATGGGGAAGTTTAGCATCTGGGCAGCGAAGATGAAGGCGGCCAGTATGCCCATCAGGGGCACATGCTTTTCACCCAGCTTCCTTCGTGCCTCTCTGAGCCCAAAGCCTATACCGCCCGCCGATACGGCATACGTGGTGGCCACCGTGGCCATATTCAGAATGCCATCTGGGATATGCACCTTGCTACTACCCTTTCGCTATTTTGTTAGTCTCTCCATCGGGTTTATGCACCTGTGTGCACTTGCAATTAGTTGCAGTAATAGCCTGCAAAAAATCATCCTCGGCATTTTGTGCACCGGCCGAAGATGGCAAGATGGCTTATGTTGGCCTGGAAACCATATGCATCAAACAGGCTGCTCTTCAAGGGCAGGAACATGGATTCATCCGCCTCTGTAGTGGCACCACAACTCTCGCAAATCAGATGATGGTGGTGCCCCTTTTCGCCGAAGTGATATCGAACCCGCCCCTCACCCATATCTGTCTCCGTTACCAGGTACAGACTCTTCAAAAGATCCAGGTTGCGATAGACCGTTGATATATTTACATTGGGATACTTGGCATGAACCTGGACATAGATTTCCTCGGCGCTGATATGGTCGTCGCTACCTTGAAGGGCAGACAGGATGAGCTGGCGTTGCGGGGTTAGTCGATAACCCAGCTCCCTTAAGCGCTCATTCACATCTTCAGCCTTTTTGACCCTCATATCCCTCTCTTAGACATTATACCACTGGGGTAGAATAATTGCAACAAGTTGCAGGTGCAATAAGCTGCAAAAAGGTTCAGGACGGGAGTTTTTCTTTGCTGTCGAGCATGATGGTGACCGGTCCATCGTTGTGGATCTCCACCATCATGTGCTGCCCGAAGTGGCCGCTCTCCACCATGAGCCCACTGGCATGAAGAATGGTGATAAATCGCTCAAAGAGGGCCTCAGCCTGATGCGGTGGTGCGGCTTCGGTAAAGCTTGGGCGGCGGCCCTTTACCGTGTCCGCCAGGAGGGTGAACTGGCTCACCACTAACAGATCGCCCCCGGTGTCGAGGGCGGAGAGATTGAATTTCTGCTCCCTGTCTGAGAAGATGCGGAGGTTGACGATTTTCTCTGCCAGATATTGGGCGTCCTTTTCTGTGTCCCCTATGGCTATGCCCAAAAAGATCACCAGTCCGTGACCGATGTGCCCCACAACCTCGTCATCGACAGTCACTGAGGCTTTGCTCACTCTTTGGAGCAGTGCTTTCAACTAATCCCTACTCTTAAACTTATCCTTGATCCTGACCTCTGTGGGGAGGAAGATGCGGTGGGCTTTTCCCTGGCATTTGGGGCAGTTATTCACTGGCTCTTGGTCGTAGCTCTCTTTTCTTTCGAAGCGAAAGTTGCACAGGCTGCATTCATATATGTATACCGGCACTGGGTACCTCTCTATTTCTTATCTTTGGGGGCGGTATCTTGACCATCCTTGGCAGCGGGTTCCTTCTGAGCGGGTTCCTTCTGAGCGGGTTCCTTCTGAGCGGGTTCCTTCTGAGCGGGTTCCTGCTCTTTCTCCTTCGATGTACCGGAGTGTCCTCTGCGGTTGTCGGTACTGTAAAAGCCGCTCCCCTTGAAAAAGACGGGCACGGAGTGGAGGACGCGGCGTGCCTTACCTTCGCAGCGAGGACAGCTGCTCACCGGCTCCTCATCGAATCTCTGTCTTCGCTCGAAATGGAAGTCGCAAATGCTACATTCATACTCGTATATGGGCATACACATACCTTAACGGTTTTGTCCTTATGATTGTACCGTTTTTTCCGTTTTCGGGCAAGCCTATCGCTGCCCCATACTAGATCCTCTCCAGCGGGGCCAGGCTCAGGAGCAGCCTTTTCAGCCCGGCCTCCCCCTTGAATGCCACTGTGACCTCCTGGTCGTCATGGCTGGGGAGGCAGCTTATCACGATCCCCTCGCCGAACTTGGCATGGCGCACATGGTCCCCGGCATTAAGGGGCGCTTTTGTCCTCAACGGGGACTCGACAACAGGTGCCATCCTGGTTTCCTGGAGGCCTTTGGCCGGCGGTATCACCAGGTGGGGTGGGATGTCGAGCAGAAAGCGTGACGGAAGGTTGACCACACTGCTTCCCAGTGAGCTACGACGGAAGGCGCGCACCAGATAGACCCGCTCCTTAGCTCGCGTTACCCCCACATAGCACAGGCGGCGCTCCTCCTCCATCTGGTCGGCATCATCGAAGGACTTTATATGAGGCAGCAGCCCTTCCTCCATGCCCACGATAAAGACTACAGGAAACTCAAGTCCCTTGGCAGTATGGAGGGTGATCAATGTAACCGCATCCACCTTCTCATCGTAACTATCCACATCGGCAACCAGAGCTACCCGCTCCAGAAAGGAGGAAAGCCTGTCATCAGCCGCTAGGTGCTGGTATTCACTGGCTACCGTGCGCAGCTCCAGGATATTGTCCCATCTATCCTCGCCATCCTCCGCCTCCAGGATGTATTGTTTATATCCAGAGCGCTCCAGCGCCAAGTCGAAAAGCTCGACGATATTCAGCTCATCGCCTCTCACGATCAGCTCGTTAAGCATGGCCAGGAAATTGGTGAGCGCCCGGCCGGTCCTGGAGTTGAAGGGGGGGTCTTGGGCCTCATCGGCGACCATCTGCAGAGCAGCATAAATAGGCAGTGAACGCCCCTTGGCCCAACTTGAGAGCTCCCCCTTAGTGCGCTGGCCGATCCCGCGTGGAGGCACATTAATGATCCTTGACAGGCTAACGCTATCATAGGGGTTATGGATTAGCTTGAGGTAGGCGATGACATCCTTAACCTCGCGCCGCTCATAGAAGCGAGTGCCCCCCACAAGCTTATAGGGCATTCCATAGCGAATAAAGGACTCCTCAATGACCCTCGATTGGGCATTGGTGCGATACATCACAGCGCAATCGGCGGGCTTAAAGGAGCCTTGGCTGGTGAGGCTATCCACCTCATTAACCACAAACTGGGCTTCCTCCTGCTCGGTATAGGTCTCGGCGACGGTGATCGGCACACCGATCTCATTCTCGGTCCAAAGCCCCTTGTCCTTGCGCTGGCGATTAGCCGAGATCACATGCTGGGCCACCTCAAGGATCGTTTTGGTGGAGCGGTAGTTCTGCTCAAGATATACCACCCTGGCATCGGGGTAATCTTTCTCGAAGCTGAGAATGTTCCTCAGGTCGGCAGAGCGCCACGAGTATATCGATTGATCCGGGTCGCCAACAACACAAATATTGCGGTATTTCCCCGCCAGCTGCTTGGCCAATATGTACTGGGCGATATTGGTGTCCTGGAATTCATCGATGAGCACATGATAATAGCGCTCCTGGTATTTCGACAGCACATCGGGGCAATGGCGGAAGAGCTGGACGGCCTTCATCAAAAGGTCATCGAAGTCCAGTGCCTTGCTCTCACCGAGGAGTTCCTGGTAGCGCTGGTAGACCCGCTGCACCACCTCATCGAAATAGGAGTATTTGACATAATCTTCGGGGCCGAGGAGCCGACTCTTGGCCGAGGATATGGCGGAGAGGAAAACACGCGGGTTGTTGCGCTTGGGGTCGAGATCCAGCTCGTTTAGGCTCCGCTTGACCAGGCTGAGCTGATCATCATCATCGTAGATGACGAACCTTGGATCCAGCCCTGTATGCGCCCCCTCCCTCCTTAGGATGCGAGCGCATGTGGCATGGAAAGTGCCCAGGGTTAGCTCCTCTACCGAGGTACCGAGGAGGTGGTAGAGGCGCTCTTTCATCTCCGTGGCCGCTTTATTGGTGAAGGTAACCGCCAGGATGTGATAGGGACTGATGCCCCAGACCTTGATCAGGTAGGCAATGCGATGGGCAATGACCCTGGTCTTGCCGCTGCCAGGGCCGGCCAGGATGAGCAGCGGCCCCTCGATAGCCTCCACCGCCTCACGCTGCGCCGGGTTCAGCCCACCAAGGATGTCCATACTTAAATTATAGCACTATGGACTGGACTGAAAAAGGCTTGACATCCGAACCCTTATTACTTAGATTGGTCATTACCACAGCGAAATAAGGAGGCAAAAAATGGCAAGCCATCTATGTGTGGACGAGCTTACCACCGAAGAGGCCAAGATGGCTCGTGCGGTGGCGCGGCAGTTCACCGAGAACGAGATCTTCCCAGTGAGGCAGCAGATCGACGAGGACAGGGATCACACCCAGGTCATCGAACCCATCTTGCGCAAGCTGCTGATCGATATGGGCATGCAAAAGGTCATGGTCTCAGAAGAGGGGATGTTTGCGACTTTACTTACCTTTTGTGGCGCTTTGGAGGAAATCGCCCGCGGCGACAGCGGAATCGCCGTCGCCCTAGCGTGCACATCTTGGTCGGTGATGCCCCTCTGGTATGAACCCTATAGAAACGTAGACCTGCTGCAGGAATTGACCGCCGTTTTTCAGGAGGATGAGGTCCACTTCGGCTGCTTTGCCATGACCGAGCCTGAGGGGGGTTGCGACATCGAAAACCCTCGGATGAAGGGTCGCAGAATTCGTACCAGGGCCCGGCTTGACGGTGATGATTGGGTCATAGACGGGACCAAGCAGTGGCCCAGCAATAGCGGGATAGCTTCCCTTTATCTTACCGTGTGCACGACCGATCCTAAGCTGGGAGACGAGGGCATCGCCCTCATTTACGTCCCGTATCCTATCAAGGGGGTCTCCTTCAGCAGGTTTGAGAATAAGGCGGGGATGCAGGCTGACAGGAATTGCACCATCTTCTACGACAACGTTCGGGTGCCCAGGAGGTATCGAGCTGCGGGGCCGGGTGATGACGCCAACCTCCTTCATCAGAACCTGGTTGTGGGTTCCGTGGGCAGCGCTGCCATATCTCTGGGAACAGCCCAAAATATCCTGGAGCTCGTCACCGACTACACCACAAACAGGGTGGTGGCCGGCAAGCCGATCAAGGAGCACAGCGTGAACGCCTGCGCCCTGGCGGACATGGTTGTTGGCATCGAAACCGCCAGGGTCTATACCCTCAACATAGCCTATATGCTCGATCACCCCGAAACCTATGGCCCCCGCTGGTCAGAGGAGATGCTGGCAAAAGCAAGAATTGCCAAGGCATATGCTGCTGATGTGTCTGTCGTCGTGGCCAATAGGGCCATGGAGATGATGGGCTCCTATGGCTACACCAGGAATGCCGACGTGGAAAAACACTGGCGAGACAACAAGATAATGCAGCAATGGCTAGGAGGGTCGCAGCTAGCGCGTTTGGACATCGCCCGCCACTTCTGCAACCTGGAGATTCTATGAAGTTCCGCCAAGCATGGAAGGCATGCCGGGTTCCGCGGGATTGTGGTTCACCGCGCTCCTTAAGAGCGGTGGAAGAGTGACTACAATGGTCACAAAAGAAAGGAGGATACAATAACAAGAATGGTGCGAGACATTACGAAAGTGCTCCCGGGCAAGATGGCGGAATACATGCAGCTTCAAGAAACGTACATCGCTATCGGGACTCGCCATGGGATGCCTCCCATGAGGCGCTACCGCTGTATGAGTGGTGGAGGCGACACGCTTCATACCATCATTGCTGAGATCGAGGTGGATAGCCTGGCCGCACTCGAAGCCATTCTTGAGAAGATATTCGCAGATCCAGAGATGCCGGCGCTTCAGGCGAAGTTGGAGGCGATCCTCGAGAGTTACGAATTCGAAGTCTACATGCCTATGCCATAAGAGCAAGGCTAGGGCTGGTAGATAGAGAAGGGCTGCTCTATGGTGATGACCCTCTTCTCCTCATCTATCGCCTGTCGAAGGTGCTTGGGCAGGGAGAAAAGACGCTGATGGGTAATCCCATCGTAGAATCTGAGGTCTCTTTTCACTCTAGAGGAGATTCTGCGGTCTATCTCACTTGGGGAAAGGTGGGCGCTCAAATTTTGGGAGGCCAGGGCAAAGCCCCACATGCCGCCATAGCTGGGAATAGGTGCCTCATAGGGGAAGACCAGCGTGAAGACGGCCTTCAGGGTATTAATGATCGCGGTGAAGCATTGATGATTGCCCCAGGAGCTGGAGCCCGCCTGGAGCGAGACAATGCCATCTGGAGCCAGCCTTGCCCCAACAAGTTGATAAAACTCCCTGGTGTGTAGCAGATAGGCTGGCCCTCCCTCTATAGGCTCGGGCAGATCGAGAATAATGACATCGAACCTCTCGTCGCATTCCTCAAGATACTTTTTGGCATCAACGAAATGCAGTTCCAGACGACTGTCCTCGAAGGAGCCCTGGTGAAAGGAGGGCAGAAAGCGGCGGCAGATATCGATCACCTCTTTGTCGATGTCTATCATGACCACCCGTTTCACCGATGGATGGCTCAGCACTTCTCTAAGGGTGGCCCCCTCGCCACCACCGGCGATGAATATCCTCTCTGGGTCATGGTAAGCGATCATGGGAGGGTAAACCAGGGCTTCATGATAAATAAACTCATCCAATTCACTGGACTGAATTTTGCCATCCAGCACTAAGCACCTGCCAAAGCTACCGGTTTCGATAACCTCGATTGACTGAAACTGTGTTCTCCCTGAGTAGATTATCTCCTTGATGCAATGTAGTTGCACCATGTCAGGGGTGACATAGTCATAAAACCACCTGTTTTCCTTCAAGGCTCACCTGGGAGTTTAAATTTCCTCTCTTTAGCTCTAAAATAGAGGAGTCTCTTGCTTGAAGCTCTTTGACAAGCAGGTCTACTGCTCTTTGTGGGTGAAGAGAGTTGCCGCAGGTGAAGATGTCTACTGCGGCATAGCCATACTCAGGCCAGGTATGAATGGAGAGATGGGATTCGGCAATGATCACCACGCCGCTGACGCCGCCATAGGGTGGGAAGGAATGAAAAGATTCTCCCAGAATGATGGCACCGGACTCCCGTGCGGCGGAGAGGAGGGTATCTTTCAGGAAATCGATGTCGCATAAACGCTTCCTATTGCAATCCTTGAGTTCTAAGAGCAGGTGTTTGCCTAGGGCATCCAATCATCAACCTCCTTAGCCCAAGATTATCGAAACCCAGGTATTGATTTTATCCAATATCATGCAATTTATCAATAGCAGGCTGGTATGCAAACGAAACTCGCAAGATTGGAAAAGACGCTTTTAAAGAGCGCAAAAGACGAAAAAATAGACCTGGCTCAGGGGGCTTTAATCGCCTCAGGGGTGAACGACGAGCGCGAGTTTAACCGCTATCTGGCCAAGATCGACCGGTTATCCCGGGAAATCGCTCAGGCAAAAAAAAGAAGCGATGTGGAAAAGGCGATGGGAATCTTCAATTGGCTTTGGAGGGCGAAGCCCAGTCGCTATGAATATCGCGGAAGCTTCAAGCTAAGCGATGTCCTCGATGCCCAGCTCGGCGAAATTGAGAAGGTGGGCAATTGCCTGGGACTCACCATCCTTTACAATGTGCTGGCCCAAAGATCTAGGCTCATGGTGAAAGCAGTTCATCTCGAGGATGCATTTGGCATTGGGCCTCATGTCTTCACCATGCTACGCATCGGGGGGCGCTCCATCGATATCGAGAACATCTTCCCCCATGGTTTCGACTATGGCGGACATAAGAGCAACCCACAGAGGGAGGAATGGGGTGATAGGGAGCTTATTGCCGATATCTATCACAGCGTGGCCAACGATTCCTTTGAGCAGGGGAAGTGGGAAAGCGCCATTGAAAACTATGATAAAGCCATCATGTTAAACCCCAAATATGCCAAGGCACTCCTCAATATGGGTATTGCCCTGGCTGAGCTGGGCAGGATTGAGGAGGCTGGGGAGTGGTTTAAGGGGGGGACTCAGTAGATCGCCTGGCTAAGCGTGAGAGCCAGGGGCCTAGGGCCAGAAATTCTCCTCTATGGAACAGGATTTGACAGGCCAGGGCTAGCATAACAAAATCGAGGACCAGGGTCTGTGTGACCATCAGCGGTCGCGCCGGCCCGAAGCACCAGCAAGGCATCATGCCCATACCTTGTGCCAGGGCCACGCTTTTAGCAATGATAAAGCTAATGGTGATCAGGATACTCACCACGGCGCTGAACCTCAAAAATAGCCCCAGCACCAAGAAAAGTCCCAGGGCTACCTCTACCGCGGGAAGCACGTAGGCATAGATTTGGGCCAGGGAATAGGGCAAGATGTCATACTTATTAACCTCGCCGACGAATACAGCAAGATGGGGTAACTTTAACGCCCCAGAGAAGATAAATACTCCCCCCAGGGCAAGCCTTGTGGCTAGGGTCATGTATCGGTGGGTCAGAAACACTCCAATGCGCGAAGTAATGTTCGGCCTAATCGTGCTCAAAGACATTTAAAATACTATAATATTATATCATACAGTGTCAATAGGCGTGCCAAGACAGGGCTGTCCTTGACACTGCAACAGCGGGAGATTACAATAACGATACGCCGAGGTAGCTCAGGTGGTAGAGCAGCGGACTGAAAATCCGCGTGTCGGCGGTTCGACTCCGCCCCTCGGCACGCCGAAGTGGCGGAACAGGTAGACGCGACGGTCTCAAAAACCGTTGGGGGGCGACTCCCGTGTCGGTTCGATCCCGACCTTCGGCACTTTTTGGAGCGTTGGTGCAGGTAGTGGTTTCCAAGCGCTGAAAACCACTAAAGCTTTAGAGAAATTGGGGCGTTGAAGCTAGTAAATTGCCGAGTTGTGTAGTGGTAGCACGGGGGACTTTGGATCCCTAAGCCCAGGTTCGAATCCTGGCTCGGCAGCAGTTTCGGCCTATATTAGGTAAAAGGTCTTTGTCAGCGCATTATGACTATATGGAACGTGTCCCTATATACGGCAGTAGGTCGAAAAATTCCCCGATAGCTCAACGGTAGAGCGAGCGGCTGTTAACCGCTAGGTTGCAGGTTCGAATCCTGCTCGGGGAGCCAAACACAACTTTTCGATGCCTGTTCACTGACTCACACTCCACATCGGCTTATGATATGCACGTAAGCTCCACTCTTCCCCAAGCAATTTTGTTTTTGATTCGTGAAACGGTGAAGCGGCTTCAAATAAGTATGCTAATTCGCCGTATGAAATGGGTTCTGGCACAGTTCTGGGACCAAGATCAGAAGAAGGGGTGCAGACATCTTCCAACCCCCCTTATCTCAAGACCTTATCATTACCAACACCATCTTGAATTTCTTTATTGCTTTCATGGCATGTGGTTCATTAGCTGGCATTATGACCATCTCCCCCTCATTCAGGCCAAGAGTCTTGCCAGATATAGTAATCTCAGCTTCACCGTCAAGAAGATAAACCAGAGCGTCAAACGGTGCTGTATGCTCACTCAATCCTTGTCCTTCTCCAAAGGCAAACAAGGTCAAGGTTCCTGTCTTCTTATCGATTATTGTCCTGCTTACCACAGAACCTTCGTGGTAGTCCACTAAATCTACTAGCCGGTTAGCTTTCCCTAGCAACGAGTCCATACCTTTTTGTTTCTTGCCTTCTTCCACGTGTATCCTCCTAATCCATCATTTGACAATATGACAGTGGTGTTACTACCCTCTGTTTCAATCCGTCTAGCATATATTTACCTGCGGCGACCTACGTAGCAATACATCTCTAAGGCAATTGGTGTTGGGCGATATTCTCTCCATGCGTACCACCGTCAGCGGCCAAACAATCCCATCAGGGATATATCACCCTCTGCTTGGTATCTCCCTTCCATGAACATCTGCGTGCCGTCGGCCTTGCCAGTGACGATGTCCATCCACACTTCGAAAGGAGACTCTACGGCCAGGTCGGGTTTGTCGGCGGTTCCCAATCTCGCCTCAAAGGTTCCTTTCTCAATTTTAAAATAGCATGAACCATCCACCTCACCGGAGAACTTAAACTGCAATGTGGCCTTTGTGTCGCCCGCCGCTTGAGAATTGAATCCCAACCGCATGAGCGTCATGTAGGTTTCGATGGAGTCGGGACGCGGCACCATGCCTTTCTGCTCGAATGTTTTAATGGTTACCCCTTCGGCGATACAGGTCTTCCAATATAGATTGCCCATGTCTCTAATTGATTGAATATCACCAATGGGCTGTCTGATCCGGGCCATCGTCTCCGCGGAGATTTCCGTAGACTCCACTAATTCGCGTCCCGCTTGCCTAGTGGCATCGAGTATGTCAGCCAGCTTGTCTTTAAAAGGGGCCTCTGTCATTACATGGCTGGCGGGCCGGTAGATTTCAGCAATGAGCTTTGTGTTGCCACCGTGGAACAGAAAGTTGACATAGTGGGAGAGCGCTTCAAACGCTGATTCCTCGATAAACCCGCAGACGGAAAGCACCACGGCTGACGGCGGCCTGCGGCGCAGGGGGTGGATCCATCTACCGCTGTCCTCCTGCTCGAGGAATGGTTCGCATATTGGAAAGGTACGCTCGATAAAGGTCTTCATGGGGGCGTTCACAGTGTGGCTGAAAAGGGGCGTAGCATAGACGACAAGGTCGGATTCCAGCCATTTGGGGAACAGTTCGTTGGTCATGTCATCCTTAAGGGCGCACTTGCCGGGGGTCTTGGTCATGCAGGTGAAGCAGCCGATGCAGTACCTGATCTTCTTTTGGCGCAAGTGCACGACCTCGACCTCGGCTCCAGCCTCGCGCATCCCCTCGACCAGATGGTTCATCATCATTTCGGTTCTGCTCTGGCCCCCTCTTCGTAAGCTGGAATTAATGGCTAGTACTTTCATTTTGTCCTCCCCATTCTTGGTGCACCCTAAGCATACACTTATCAACTTATGTGGGCAAGCTAACACCCCCGCTCGCTGGCTGTCAATGCCTCGAACAGGCCTGGCTGTGTTAATTTATATTGATTTCTTTGCTTGAAACCACTATTATTTTGCTTACGAGAGCAGACAACGAGGTATATTGATGGTGTGAATCATTAGCTTGAAGCGCATTAGTCGGCGGCTTCAAGTGCATGATTACACTGGTTCGCCTGATTTCGCCGCCTTACGGAATTACTGAACTAAGAGCCGGTTCCATCCAGGGAGGAGAAACAGAAATGGACATCGAAAAGTACAAGGTGGCGGTTGACAGGTTATGCTGGAGCTGTGACCCCAGCTTCTTCGATTTTGCCTGTACCAAGGACCTGACCCCCTTGGAAGAGTTCATTGGCCAGGACCGGGCGATATTGGGAGTCAGTTGCTGAAGTTCAGCGCTTTGTCAGAGAGTTTAGGAGCCTTCGAAGAGCAGTTACACGGGGTTGAACGCACCAATTTTACCACTGACGTATGCTCTGCTACAGCCTCAGGGTTTAGGAATTGACATTGCAGGCTACTGGCAAAGCGCGTATCACATATAGGGCAGCCATTAATCACATCGGCCCTAGGCAAGAGAATGAATACGGATAGTGCTATAAATAAAAGACCCGCATTACTTGTCGCTACCTTAGCCTCTTTCCTTACCCCCTTTATGGGCTCTGCTATCAACATTGCACTTCCCTCGATTGGGGAAGAATTCGCCATGGGCGCGGTTTTGTTAAGTTGGGTCGCTACTTCATTTCTTTTAGCTGCCGCGATGTTTCTTGTCCCTATTGGAAGGATAGCAGACATACATGGACGGAAGAGGGTTTTTACATACGGCATAATTATCTTTATTGTTTCATCTATCCTTTGTGCAGTTTCAATGTCTGCTACCATGCTCATTTGCTTCCGAGTTTTACAGGGAATCGGGAGCGCAATGATATTTGGGACTGGAGTAGCGATTCTGACTTCGGTGTTTCCTGTGGGGGAGCGGGGCAGAGCTTTGGGAATAAACGTTGCTGCGGTCTATATAGGGCTTTCTCTAGGGCCATTTATAGGCGGGTTTCTAACCCAGTATTTTGGATGGAGAAGCATTTTCGTTGCCACAGTACCTCTGGGCTTGATTGTAATCTCCGTTCTCTTATGGAAACTGAAGGGAGAGTGGGCTGAGGCGAGGGGAGAGAAGTTCGATCTTGCTGGAGCCATATTCTATGGCTTCGCGCTTGTGGCGATAATGTACGGTTTCTCTATGCTACCGGAACTGTACGGTGCCGGGCTAATTCTGCTCGGTGCCATAGGTATTCTAGCCTTTGTCTGGTGGGAAATGAGGGTGGTAAGTCCTATTCTGGACATCAGGCTCTTCAGACATAACATGGTCTTCGCTTTCTCCAACCTGGCAGCTTTAATCAACTACAGTGCAACTTTTGCGGTAGGTTTCCTTTTGAGTCTCTACTTGCAGTATATCAAAGATCTCAGCCCTCTGAACGCGGGCCTGGTTCTGATATCCCAGCCGGTTATGATGGCTATTTTTTCACCGCTTGCCGGCAGGCTTTCCGATAGAGTTGAACCCAGAATAGTTGCTTCAATCGGAATGGCGTTGACAGCCACAGCACTTTTTCTGTTCACTTCTATAGGCGAAGAGACTACTTTACCGTTCATTGTAGCCAGCTTAGTTGTGCTTGGTTTTGGCCTTGCTCTTTTTTCATCCCCCAATACAAACGCGGTCATGAGTTCAGTTGAAAAGAGATCCTATGGAGTAGCCTCGGGAACCCTCGGAACTATGCGGTTGATCGGACAGATGCTCAGTATGGGGATTGCCATGCTTATAATTGCCGTATACATAGGAAGCGTTCAAATTACGCCTGAATATTATCTGCTCTTTGTGAAAAGTGTGAAAGTAGCGTTCATCATTTTTGCTATCCTTTGTTTCGGAGGTATATTTGCATCGCTTGCAAGGGGTCGGCTGCGATGAAGATGCCATGTTGCCAAGAAATCCGTTTGCAGTAACTAGGTTGAAGCCAAAAGCGACAGCTTGAAGTTGGGAAAGCTCGAAGAAAGGAGGCGACCATGCTCGATTTCTCGTTTACTGAAGAACAGAATATGTTCCGCAAGATGCTCCGCGAATTTGCGCTCCGGGAACTCCTCCCCCTCTACGGGCACTGGGACCGCGTCGCTGAATACCCCCGTGAGCAGATCAAGAAGATCTGTTCGTTAGTCATTACCGACCTTACCCCGGAGGAGCATACCGTTATTCACGCCGGCATCATCGCCGAGGAAATAGCCCGCGGCGACTTCAACTGCGTCCTCCCCAGCCTGGGGCCATCGGTGTGGAAGGAGTTCATCAAGGATGCATCGCCCCAGCTCGAGGATATGTGGTATCCTAGCCTGATCACAGGCGAGAAGACGATCGGCCTTGCCATCACCGAGCCCGAGGCCGGCTCCGATGTGAGTCAGATGTCCACCAGGGCACGTCGCGACGGAGACGACTATGTGCTGAACGGCGAGAAGAACTCAGTCAGCTATCTCAACGCCGATGTCTTCTATGTCTTCGCCCGCACCGGCCCTGAGACCATAGGCTGGAGGGGCATCAGCGCCTTTCTTGTCCCCCGAGAGACGCCTGGGCTTTCCTTCAATTGCTATGATGATATGGGGTGTCGGGCGGTGCCCCGCGGCCAGCTCTTCATGGACGATGTCCGTGTCCCGGCGTGGTATATGGTGGGCCAAGAGGGGCAGGTCTTCAAGTCAATCATGTCCTTCTTCGATGTCAACAGGGCCTTTATCGGGCTCAAGTGCCTGGGCGCGGCCGAGCAAACCCTGGACGAGACCATAGAATACGCAAAGAGGCGAAAGCAGTTCGGGGCTCCTATAGCCGCTTTCCAAGGGGTGTCCTTCCCCATCGCTGAGGCGGTGACCCTGGTAGAGGCGGCACGGCTGCTGTGCTACAAAATCTTGTGGCTCAAGCACAACAACCAGCCCTGCACCCTGGAGGGGGCGATGGCGAAGTGGTGGGTGCCTCAGATAAGCGCCGAGACCATTCACCAGTGCCTTCTCATACACGGCCACTACGGCTATAACAAGGAACTGCCCATCGAGCAGAGGCTGCGGGATGTTATCGGTTGGCAGATTGGCGATGGTACACCCCAGATTCAGAAGATGATCATCTCCCGCATCCTCTTCGGCCGCGATGTGCTCGGTTCCGTCCAGAAAAGGTAAGAACAGGTCTGAGCAGCGCCCGGCTCAGACCACTATTTAGAACAAGCGGCTACTTGTTGCCTGCCCCCTCGCTAAATAGAAGCTGTAGCTAGAGATATGGCAACGCAAGCAGGCCTCACAGTAGAAGGACGCTGCACGGGATAAAGTAAACTTCAGAGAGCCCCCTAACCGGGCATCAGGGTCTATATACCTGTGCTTGATTCCTATGCTCCTGGAGGCCATTTTTATTGGCCGCTAACAGGTTAGTTTGGTGCCGCCTAATAGCTTACTGAGCGATTAGGCCTTGTCCCCTTGACAAGAATAGCCTAATTTCACCAAAATACAGCCGAAGGAGGGGCCATGAGATTTCCAAGGTTTTTTCTAAATATGTTCATCCTTCTGTCGCTGATGGTGGTTTTACTCCCCGCGATGCCCCCGCAAGCTCCCCTCCACTGAACTCCAACTTGCCTCCGATGCATGGGCTATGAAATCATAGAATGAGGTTCTATCAGTAGCGTGAGCTTGCGTGGGCAGTATGGTTTGAATCTGGTGCAGAGTGCGAAGAAAGGTGCAATCGGAGAACAGCTTGCCTATGATCCTTGGGGTAAGGACTACTGCTATAAGCGGTCAACAATTTGTCGCTTTACTAGACCAAGAGAGAATACCGATCGGGTTCGTTTTGGTAGAGGAGCGTGTATCAAAGGCTGAATGAGGAAAACCTGAAGTCCCCTCTCAGAGCATTGTGCGATTTGCTATAGTGTATCATCCTCAGCACCTTGTCCCTCATCCCGCTTATGTCCCCGCAGTAAGTCCTCCACCGCGCTGATGATCTCATTGATGCCCTCAGCCGGGGGTATCCCCTGATCACCCATCTGTTGGTAGCTTTCCTCCAGGGTTTTAATGTACTCCTCCAGTTTTGGATTCTGGCTGATAGCTAACTGCACCCGCCGATCCACGCCTTGGGCCGCCTCTCTGAGGTCAGTGATATCTATGTCTATCTCCAGCATACGAGCCAACCGGGAGACAACGGCAGCGATTACCTTGGGGTTATGGACCGGTATGTAGTGGGGAGCTCGGCCCCAGAGGCTGATTGCCTCTATGTTCCTCTCACGGCACATATCCAGCAGTGGGCCATGGAAACTAACCGGACCTATGTAGTTGGCAGGTTCAATACCGTGGGCTACTAGCTCCGTCAGTAGGCGGTCATCGTTTACGAAGCCGGAGACCCTAGGTTCAGCGGTATGGGGGGCGGCATCATAGATTCCACCTATGGCATATACCCTGGATACTCCCACCTTCTGGGCCATATCCAGTATCAGTTGACCAAAACGTTGCCACTTCAAGTGGGGCTCAGCCCCTATTAGAAGCACCAAGTCACAGGCAGACCCTCCCCGCCAGTAAAACAACTCACAATCCACAAATTCCACCCCTTTTATAAATCCGGCCTCGATAGTCACCAGAGGGCGGAGGATGGAGAAATCGTAGAATTCTTCGGGGTTGATGCGGGCAAACTTGCAGGCCTCTAGCTTGGTCTTAAGATAAGTAACCACCCCGGTGGAAACCTCAGCGGCATTGCCCCAGCCAGAAAAGCCCGCCACCAAGCAGGGGCGGTGGAGCTCAGGCGTTTCATAAAGGATAATGCCTTCCAAGTTCTGCTGCCTCCTTGACTGCAACCCGCATGTCGAAGCCTCTACCCAGACATATGATACACAATTCGAGCGTGATGTCAATTATATTGTGGAATATATTGCTACGAAGCATATTACCCATCTAATACCCCGAATATCGAGCCTCCTGATTTCCATCAGCTCCCCAGGGGTACTCTCCGTCCTACAGCCTCAGCGACCGCTGACAGCTCTTTCACGAGTCGGGCAAACTCAATAGTCGAGATGGTCTGAGTAGCATCACTAATTGAATCCCCGGGCGAGTAATGCGTTTCGACAATGAGTCCATCAGCACCACAGGCAATGGCAGCGCGGCTCATAGCGGCTACGAGACGGGCAGAGCCAGTGCCATGGCTGGGGTCTACGATAACCGGGAGATGCGTCTCCTCCTTAAGATAGGGCACAGCGCTGAGGTCCAGGGTAAATCGCAACTCGCTGGATAGTGCTCTAATGCCACGCTCGCACAATATCACCTGCTCATTGCCTTGCGCCACAACATACTCCGCGGCCAGCAGGAACTCTGTATAGGTAGCCGAAATCCCCCGCTTGAGCAGAACCGGCTTGGCCACCCTCCCCACTTCGCACAGCAGGGGGTAGTTCTGCATGTTGCGGGCACCGATCTGCAAGCAGTCGGCATACCCGGATACCAGTTCCACATCCCGAGGGTCTACCACCTCTGTTACCACCCTAAGTCCGGTCTGGTCAGAGGCAGCCCGGAGATACTCCAGACCAGCCTCACCCAGACCCTGGAAGTCATAGGGCGAAGTCCTCGGCTTGAAGGCGCCGCCGCGCAGGATAGTGGCTCCAGCCGCTTTCACCTCCCGCGCGATGCGCAATATCTGCTCAGCACTCTCAACTGAGCAGGGGCCGGCAATGACCGCTATTTCTGTATGGCCCACTTTGACGCCGGCAATGTCCACCACTGTCATCACCGGCCTAGCGCTGCGGCTGACCAGCCGATATGCTGGTATCTGGCCCGCGCTGCCACCGACCAGTCCAGCGCTCGCTTTCCCCTCGGCCTTGGCACTATCTTCGATGCTCGCCATTCTCCTAAGCTCATCAGAAATTGCGATATAAAAAACCCTCCGGCCTAGGAGGGTTTGACTGTTTGATCCTTATGTTGCTTATTCTCTTTTAGGTCATGCCCTCCCAGGCCCGCTGCAAAGCGTGCTAAAGGTAAAATAGAACCAGTAGTAGCTGCTAACCTGATTATGCATGCCCTTTTTCACCTGATGCTATGCTAGCACAAAGAGTAAAGCATGTCAAGGCTTCGCCCCTAATGCCTTTCTCAGGGCGAAGCTGGTAAAAAGTTAAGAGAGCATGACTCGGGCATCGACCACTATGTACCCGTTATTTTGCTCCAGTACTTTCACTGGGTTAAGATCCAACTCCGCTATTTGAGGTAGGTCTTCCACCATCGCTGAAACCCTGAGCAGCAGTTCTTCAAGGGCCTTGATATCGAAGGGTTCCGATCCCCGCCAGTCTTCGAGAAGCTGATAAGCCTTAACCGAGCGCACAATCTCCTTGGCATCGATATCGGTCAGCGGGTGAATGCGAAAGGCGATGTCTTTGGATAGCTCGGCATGAATCCCGCCCACACCGAACAGGATCAGGGGGCCAAAAGAGGGGCCCTGGGTTACACCCACGATTACCTCAATTACCCCCGGTATCATCTTCTAAATGAGTACACCTTGCATCTCGTCCCCTCTTCCAAGAACAGCCAGGCGCTCTCCGATTTGATTAAAGGCCCGCTTTACCTCTGTCTGCGTTAGGTCTGGCCTCATTACCTAAGGTGAGAATCGTCTGCCAATGGGTCGGTGATGACGCGATATAGCTCCGGCCTTCGGTCTTTAAAGATATCTACCTCAAACTCCCCCGGAGCGAATATCAAATGCTTCTCCCTGGCTGTTGCTGGTTCGATATGAGCGTAGAGGATATCTTCCTCATGGGGCTTTCCCTCAGCCAGTGTTATCCCTCCGGCCCAGTGGACAATCTTGCTGCGCCCGATAAACCTTGAGCCTCGCTCCAGACCAACGCGGTTTACGGCAACAACGAAGACTAGGTTCTCAGCGGCTCTCGCTGGGACAATGTACTGCGGGACGAACTCCCTACGTACAGGCCAATTCGTAGGTAGAATGATCATATCCGCCCCCTGCAAGGCCAGAACACGAGCGTGCTCGGGGAAATTGATATCGTAACAGATACCCATTCCTATGTTGCCAACCTCGGTCTGAAATACGCTCAGAGGCAGGTTGCCGTGGTTCACGAAGCGGTCAACCCCCAAGTAGGGAAGATGAACCTTGCGGTACTTGCCAAGTACCCCTTCAGGACCCAGAAGGGCTGCTGCATTATAGATTTGACCATTGTCACTCTCCAGTAATCCGATAACCACATACGCACTCAGTTCTTCGCACATGGCGATGATTTTCTCAGTGCTGGGGCCGGGGATAGGTTCGCAAAGGGGCCGGGCTTCCTCAAGGCTGCTGAATACGTATCCTGTCAAGGCGCACTCAGGGAAGACAATGAGCCGAGCGCCCTCCCCGGCGGTGGCCTGAATCAGGTCCAGGCATCTTGTCAGGTTACTATCCTTCTCAAAGATCCTGGGCTCCATCTGCACCCCAGCAATCATCAGCTTTTTGTCCATCTTCAGAGCCTCCTCGTACGTATTGAATTATATTCGGTTGCCTGTGACACATATTGCGACCTGAGCAATTGAAACCTGCCGGTCATCAGAAATAGAGTCGAAACCCGTGGGCTGAGGCCTCGAAGCCCAGAGAGCGATAGAACCGATGTGCTTCTTCACGCCTTTTGTCGCTGCTCAATACGATTTCTATAGCATCCCGCATCCCGAACTCGGGCTATGGCATAATTAATGAGCATTCTACCAAAACCACGACGTCGGTGCTCGTGATCAATTATGAGGTTCTCCACCAGGGCCCAAGGGCAAGCACCGTGAGAGAGGTTGGGTACAATGAGCAACACCATGGTGCCGACAACCTGGCCTTGATATTCTGCCGCCAACAGCTCATGCCCAGGGCCAGTACAAATCTCTGCGAAGACCCGTCGGCAGTCATCGGTGGAAGGACTACGGCCCAGCTCTACCTGGGACGTGGTGATAGCCAATTCGCGGTAGAGCTCCAGGATGCGTGGAATATCCTCCTCGGTAGCGAGTCTAATCGTAACCATCTTCTCGGAGACCTCCTTGCCAAGCACGAGTAGCATAGAATAGGCTTGGCTGTGTGTCAATCTGGGGCTGATACTAATCAATATCAAACGTTCTAGAATTTCATGCAATACAGTCGCCAGGGCTATTGTGTGTTATGATCCCGGCACTACTTCCCTTCATCCTAACGGCATGCTAATATGTTTATTAGTAGTGCACGGAGAGGAGGCCAGTTTAAATGAGAAAGGTTGACCAACCAACGACGAGAGTTGTCGGCGAGCAAGAGCGCTTTGATCAAGGCGAAACGGTCTTCGCCAGAGCCTTTCGAGGCGATCTAGGAGAACGCGTTTCTATGCTTCCCTCAGGGGACGTATTCTCGAGGATCTTTATAATGGGTCCGCGACCGGAGAATAACCTCACCATCCACATGTTTGGTGCCACCGATGGCCCGGTAAATCCCGAGAGGGTTGAGGTCACTGATCCGGGCGCTATGTCCGAATCGATTAAAGAGGTAGGGAAATTCCTCGGGGCCGACCTAATAGGCATTAGCGAGTTAAATCAGGCATATGTGTACTCCCGCGCAATGGGGAGGCTTGAGGGAGCGGAACAAGGCCCCGCCGTAGAGCTGGGCCATCGATATGCAATATCGGTGGGCGTCCAAATGGATTACGATAAAATCAAAGCCTCTCCTAGTCACATAGACGCTGCCGAGGCAGGGCTGGCCTACTCCAAGGTAGCTAAGACGGTTTGTCAGCTAGCAGCCTATATTCGTGAGCTGGGTTATCCAGCTCGGGCGCATCACGTGCTTCGTGAGCAAGTACTCCACGTACCTATCGCCGTAGCCAGCGGGCTCGGCGAGCTGGGGAGGCTGGGTTTTCTTGTCACAAAAGAGTTTGGCCCCAGACTCCGACTGGGCACTGTGACTACCGATTTGCCATTGGCCCCGGATAGACCTGTGGATATCGGAGTCCAAGATTCCTGTGAAAAGTGTATCAAATGCGCCACCAATTGTCCTTCCCGAAGTATTCCGGTAGAAGGTAAGACCATTGCTCGCGGGGCGGAGAAATGGCAAAGCCGCCCCGAACCATGCTTTCTCTATTGGTACTCAAATCCAGAGAAGCACAGCGCTTGTGCAGTTTGTATAAAGGTCTGCCCCTGGAACAAACCTTATAGGTGGTATCACATAGCGGCCGCTTGGGCCGCTAGCCGTTCATCACAGGCCACAACCCTCCTCCTATGGCTCGATGACCTTCTTTATGGGAAAAGACCTAGCTACAAAGCAGAGTGGTTGAATTATTGAACCGGTTCACGCCCTGGTGACAAACGCTTGTGCGGTGAGCCTAGAGTACGATGAGAATGTTTCTCCCTCGGGTGATCTGTCACTAACCACCTGAACGAGATCAGCGGACACTCACCCCAGAATTGTTTCCAGATTTCCCACTTTTGCTTGACAACGGCAGGTGCAATTTGTTGACATATTGTTTGCGTGGGCACTACAATAGTGATAGAGGGTTACGATGCCGTACGTAAGGGTGAAGCGTAGAGGCGACAAAAATTACTATTACCTTGTGCAGAGCAAGCGGGAGGGGAAAAAGGTGAGGCAACATATCATTCGTTACCTAGGCACACAGCGGCCAACAAAAGAGCAGCAAGAAGCCATTATCAGGGAGGTCACAAAGCCAGAAGGGCACATGAAAAGCGTACTAGAGGAAGGAACACACGTTGTTACCTGCTTCCTCGAGCACGGTAGTAAAATCCCCTTGTTCAGGAGAAGCCAGCGGGTCAGTACCTATAGAGGAAAGTGGGCCGGGATAAGCGGATATATCGAGGTGGGGAATACCCCCTTTGAGCAAGCCCTGGAAGAAATAAGAGAGGAAGCTCGACTTGATAAGCGAGACATCGAACTGGTGAAAGAAGGCCAACCACTGGAGGTTATCGATGAGCAATTAGGGAGGAAATGGATTGTCCATCCCTACCGTTTTCGGGTGCTAAATCCAGAAAAGATCGGGGTTGACTGGGAACACGTTGAACTTAAGTGGATAGACCCCCTGGATATTGGCAAGTATGATACGGTTCCGAAGCTAGTCGAGACCTGGGAAAGGGTAGCTTGAGTATGAACCCTGATGTGGAGCGGAAAATCGACGAAATCAAGAGCGATAGAGAGCATGGTGCCGGTTGGCTTTCAAGAGAAGCGATCGCCATAATGAAGCTCGCGGCACGTAAAAGCGGGGCAACCAATACCCACGATTTCCTGAAAGACCTTGAGGCGACCGCACAGAGGCTAATGGAAGCCAGGCGCAGCATGGTGGCTATCACCAACCTGGTTGCCCGATTTGTCTACCAGCTCTCTGAAAAATCCGAAGACAACATCGAGGTTCTACGGAGTTTTGCCTGCTCGATGGGGAACAAGCTTATTCGCGATTCCGAGGAAGCCACTATTAACGCTGCCAGCCTCGCATCTAGCATCATCGAGGACGGGGATAGGATAATGAGTTGTAGCTATAGCTCAACGATCAACCAGGCCTTTAAACTGGCTAAAGCTAGTGGAAAGCAGTTCTACGTTGTGGTCGCCGAGTCCAGAACCGGTGAGGGCCGGGTCTATGGTGAAAGCACTACCGGGGAACTCACATCGCTTGGAATTCACGCTGAAGTCATCACCGACAGCTTAATAGCGGATACTATAACAAGGATGACAAAGGTAATGGTAGGTGCTGATACCATACTCCGAGACGGCTCCCTTATCAACGGCACACCAACCTCCGAGCTCGCCCTGGCAGCCAAGACGGCAAATATCCCTTTCTACACAGTCTGCGAGACGAGTAAATTGGATTTTTGGTGCCGCCCAGGACGCCAGGCGCATCTGGAGGAGGGTTTCGATAGAGTTTCGTCTGACATGGTAACAGGGATAATAACCGAAGCTGGAATGTTAAAGCCAGACGAGCTTATCGATATTATGGAGAGAGGGACAGGCATCAATTCATAATCACAGGCAGCAGTTTTCTTTTATCAAAGCTGACTGTGTGCTATACTGTCGTGTGAGATGGAGGAGCAGATCGAGCAGGCTATCGCGACCCTCAAGAAGGGGGGCATTGTCGCCTTCCCAACCGATACTGTGTATGGGCTGGGCGCTAATGCCCTTGACGATGATGCAGTAACTAAGGTGTACAGGGCTAAAGAAAGGCCTTACCACCTGGCGCTTCCCCTGCTTCTCAGAGATATCTCCCAGATAGCGGGCGTGGCCAGGGATGTCCCTGACTTGGCATGGCAACTGGCACAACGCTTCCTCCCCGGCGGCCTGACTCTTGTTTTACATAAAGCATCGGCAATATCAAGTGTGGTCTGCGGCGGAGGCGATAAAATTGCGGTGCGGGTGCCAGATCATCCTATACCTATGGCCCTGATCAAGGGGCTAGGTGCCCCGATTACTGGGACCAGCGCTAACCTTAGCGGCAGCCCTAGCCCATTAACCGCCAAGGAGGTTTATCGCCAGATAGGAGATAGGGTCGATCTCATAATCGATGGTAGGTGCCCTGGCAGTGTCGATTCCACAGTGCTCGATCTAACCAGTGATGTACCAGCGATTCTTAGGGAGGGAGCAATAAGCAGGGAGGAAATCGAGAGGGTTTGTGGTATGGAGGTGCACTAGAAGGAGGAAAACAATGCGCATCGCTATTGGCTGCGACCATAGAGGTCTGAACCTGAAAAAGGCGATCATTGAGCTTCTTTCCCAGACGGATCATAGCTACGAGGACTTCGGCTGCTATGATAGCACCTCGGTTGACTATCCCGATATCGGGAGCCGGGTTGCCCAGGCGGTGGCCGAGGGACGCTTTGACCATGGCATCCTGATCTGCAGCACAGGTATTGGCATGAGCATGGTGGCCAATAAGGTGCCACGGGTGCGTGCCGCCCTATGCCACGATACCTTCAGCGCCCGCCGCAGCCGGGAGCATAACGATGCCAATGTCCTGTGCCTTGGAGAGTGGGGTACCGAGGAGGGCTTGGCCAGAGAGATCGTCGAAGTCTATCTCAGCGCTGAGTTTGAGGGGGGGAGACATGCCCAGCGCCTGGAGAAGATGCGGGAACTTGAGAGGCAGAATGCTTTGAGTGAGATGGCTCGCGGTGTGGCCCACGATTTGAACAACGTGCTATCGATCATCCTAGGCCAGGCCCAGTTGACTTTGGACGACATCGATGACCCTAGAATAAAAAGTGTGCTACATAGCATTGAGCGGGGGGCTCTGGACGCGGCACAGATGGTGCGCCGTCTCCAGGAGTTCGCCAGGGGTGATGGTGGGTCTAAACCTGTAAATGGTTGAGAAGCTGCCGCAGCAACCGACCCCAAAGAGAGCACACATTACGGTGTAGTCCCCTCTTCTGAAGGGCTTCCTTGACAAATACAGGTTTCCACTGTTATTATGTCTTCATCTCAAGGGGAGAGCGTCGTGATACTGGAGAGTGTTAACGAGCCAGCCGACATAAAGGGCCTCACCCTTTCAGAACTGGAGCAGCTTGCCTCCGAAATTCGAAGCGAGATCATCACCACGGTAAATGCCAATGGCGGGCATCTCGCCTCCAGCCTGGGTGTGGTCGAGCTCACCCTCGCCTTGCATCGCGCTTTCAACAGCCCCTATGACAAGATCGTGTGGGATGTGGGGCATCAGACCTACGCCCATAAGCTGCTCACCGGGCGCAGAGAGATGTTCTCCACCATACGACAGCTCGGAGGGCTTAGCGGATTCACGACGCGGGAGGAAAGCCCTCATGACCACTTCGGCGCTGGGCATGCGTCAACCTCGATCTCTGCGGCACTGGGTATGGCAATTGCCCGCGATCTAGCGGGGGAAAGCTACAACGTGGTGGCGGTCATCGGCGATGGCGCCATGACCGGGGGGATGGCTTTTGAAGCCCTAAATCAGGCAGGACATCTTAGCACCAGGCTTATCGTGGTCTTGAACGATAATGGGATGGCAATCTCGCCCAGCGTTGGCGCCTTGTCACGCCTCTTCTACCGGCTCAGGCTCGACCGCCGCTACTATCGAGCTACCGAAGAGGCGTCACAGATGGTGACCAAGCTGCCCTTCGGCTCCAAGCTTTGGCAAGCGGAGGCAAGGATCAAGAAAGCCTTCAAGGGATTGATTATTCCCTCCATGTTCTGGGAGGAGCTCGGCTTCACTTATATTGGTCCGATCAATGGTCATGATATCGCCGAGATGGAAGCGGCCCTTGCCCAGGTAAAAGAATCCTCCAGAAAGCCAATCCTTGTCCATGTAGTTACCAGGAAAGGAAAAGGTCATCCCGCTGCTGAGGAGGATGCCGTTAGCTTTCACGGTGTGTCCCCAAATCAGAGCGGGAAAGAGAGTGCCCCTTCCTATAGCGAGGTCTTTGGCCAAACCGTCATCCGCCTGGCCAAGGATAATCCTAAGATACTAGCCATCACGGCGGCCATGCCCGAAGGCACAGGGCTAAACCTTTTTTCTCATCAGTTCCCGGAGCGGTTCTTCGATGTGGGCATCTGCGAGCAACATGCTGTTACCTTCGCCGCAGGGCTTGCCACCCAGGGGTTTATCCCCATCGTCGCTATATATTCCACCTTCCTCCAGCGTGCCCTGGACCAGATTATTCACGATGTTTGCCTCCAGAACCTGCCGGTGATCTTCGCCATCGATCGCGGGGGCATTGTGGGCGATGACGGCAAGACCCACCAGGGCGCCTTTGACCTTTCTTATCTTAGCTTTATCCCGAACATGGTTCTGGCCTCGCCCAAAGATACGAACGAGCTTCAGCATCTCCTCTATACTGCAGTGAGGGCAAATCGCCCCTTTGCCGTTCGCTACCCCAGGGGCTCTGGATCGGGTGTGCATATGGACGATGTGTTGCACGAACTCCCTATTGGGGAGGGGGAGGTGCTTAGGGTTGGAGATGATGTTGCAATTCTCGCAATCGGGGCTACTGTGGCCCCTGCTCTTGAAGCAGCTCAGAGGCTAGTCGAGAACGGGATACAGGCTACCGTGGTCAATGCCCGCTTTATTAAGCCCCTGGATTCATCGCTGATCCTAGATTTGGCCTACAGAACTAAGAGAGTGGTCACCGTGGAGGAGAATGCCCTTGAGGGCGGGTTTGGCAGCGCTGTGCTTGAGCTTCTACAAGGCGCCTCTATCCCCGGCTTTCGACTAGAACGCATTGGATTGCCCGATGAGTTCGTGGAGCATGGCTCTCAGGGATTGCTCCGTGCCAAGTACAACCTGGATGCTGATGGCATACAGAGGCGGGTTATTATATCCTTTTTCCAGATGGGTACTCATCCCTTGACGGAAGCGGGGAATTAGACCAAGCTGTGCCTGCGCTGAGTGAGATCGAAATGCTTAAGAAAATCAGGTGTCTTGTCTTGCACCTGATATTTTTGTTATAGGTGTGAGGTGCTTCTGACACCACGTTTTAACCGATACCGCGAGGAGATAGGTATGGGTGTGGTTGGTAACGTCTTCTTCTATGTGCTCATAGGCCTATTGGGGCTCTATCTTGCAAGTCTGTGGTATTCCAGCAAAGCCTTAGGCAGAAGCTGGCTCTATGGGCTTACCGCCGTTGCCATTTTCGCTATCGGGCGATTAATGCTGCCGATGCCCTTCGTGTTTCAGCCGAGGCTGGAGGTTTCCGACCTCATCACAAATCTGGCGGGATTCCCTATTCTAGCTGCCGGCCTGCTTCTCTGCGTTCCCGCCGCCTTTCACATAAGGCCCGTGACCGCTCCTGACAAGAGTGAACCCTTGAAGACCAGTGGGGTTTATGCTATCTTACGTCATCCCATCGTTCTCGGGGAAATCCTTTGGCCCCTGGGGCTGTCGTTACTCATGAAGTCCGTCATTGGCATATCGCTCACACCCTTCTGGTTCTTCTGCCTTTATATGATTACCAGGGTGGAGGAGGAACAGATGGAGGCGATTTTTGGAGATGAGTATCGGGAATACAAGAGAAGGGTGCCGGGATACATACCTTTTCTAAAAGGATTGAGGACAAAGGACGAAAAGGGGGGATAGGTCGATGAGCTTTGGTGAAAGGTATGCTGAGTTTCTTTATCAGATGACAAAAAGGTCTCTAAGGTTTAGGACTCTGGTTACACCGATAGGTATTACGTTCTGGTTCGGCCTCACCGCCCTTTTTGTCTTCGCCTCCCTCTGGCTGGACAGGGTAGCCCATTTCCCGGAATTTATCTCCCCGCCACTCAGCTTCATCATAGGCTCGATTCTCCTCGCCGTGTGGGGCGCAATATGCGGGTGGACGGCGATACGCTTCTTCATAGCCCGGGGGTCGCCAGTGCCCCTCAATCCGCCGCAGGAACTGGTCACCACCGGCCTCTATGCCTATGTCAGAAACCCCATGATTAGCGGCTGGCTCAGTGGCATGCTAGGCCTTGGGGTATTGCTCGGGTCGATCGGCTTTACCTTCATCGCTACCCCGCTTTTCGCCATCCTCAACGTGCTCTATCTTAAGGGCATCGAGGAGAGAGAGCTTGAAAAGAAGTTTGGCGAGGAATATCTTAAATATAAGGAAAGGGTGCCCATGTTCATCCCCAGACCGAGGAAACGGTAGGGTGAACTTAACAGAGGAAGCAAATCTGGCTGGCTGCTGTGGCTTATACTGCGGTCTTTGCACCAAATATCAATCGCGGGCGCCCTCCAGGTGTATCGGCTGCCTGGGTAAGCAGCGTTCCTGGTGTAGCATATATAGATGCTGCGTCATGAAGCGGGGATTTGTCATCTGTATTGAGTGTGACGAGTATCCCTGTGAAAGATACGCCAGGAGGGGCTGGGGAGGTGACTGGCAGAGTAGGACCGCCCAGGAGAACCTGGAAACGACCAGAGAGGTCGGGCTGGAGACATGGCTTCGTGGGCAGAGGGAGAGGCGACTCCTGCTGGAAAACCTCCTCGATAATTATAATGATGGCCGGTCGATGAGTTTCTACTGCATGGCCGCCGCCGTCATGCCGATGGAGCTTGTTGGCAAAGCGGTGGACGAGATGCTCGCCAGCACTCAGGGCGATGATTTGGATATGACGGCCAAGGCAAAGGCCCTGAGAGCCATCATCGAGGATTTGGCTTTGAAATCCGGAATTGATCTGAAATTACGGAGCAAGCCAAGAGAGAGGTGAGAGGAAACATGAAGCTAGCGATCACAGGAAAGGGAGGAGTGGGCAAAACGACCCTTGCCAGCCTATTGGCGCGCATTTACGCCGCCGAGGGCAAAACCGTACTGGCCATCGATGCCAATCCCGATGCCAATCTGGCCTTGGCCCTGGGCCTGCCCCCGGAGCAGGCGCGGCGGATTACCCCAATCGCTGAAATGGATGAGTTGATTGAGGAGCGCACCGGGGCCAAGCCGGGCACTAGCGCCCCTTTCTTCAAGCTGAACCCCAGGGTTAATGACATCCCGGATCGGTTCTCGGCAAAAATAGATGGGATCAGGCTGCTCATCATGGGCACGGTGAAGAAGGGAGGTGGCGGCTGTATGTGCCCGGAGAGCGCACTCCTCAGAAGCCTGATGAGCCACCTTCTATTGAGGGAATCAGACGTGGTAGTCCTGGATATGGATGCCGGCGTAGAGCACATCGGTCGAGGGACAGCGGGGGCGGTTGATGCATTTATCATCGTTGTCGAGCCCGGGAAGAGGAGCATTCAGACGGCGGAGGCCATTAGGGACCTGGCAAGGGACCTGGGCGTTGAGAAGTGCTATGTGGTGGGCTCTAAGGCCGCCAGCGATGCCGATCGCCAGTTCATTATCGACAGTATGCCCGATTTCGAGGTTCTGGGCTTTATTAGCTACAGTCCAAAGATTATCGAGGCAGACCTGAAGGGGATGAGCGTTTTCGATACCGCTCCGGAAGCGGTAGCCGAGGCGAAAAGGATAAAGGAAAGGCTGGAGAGCAAGGAGGCAAGATGAACAAGAAAACCGTCAGGGACATCGATGTCAGGGGCAAGAGGGTCTTGGTCCGGGCTGATCTCAACGTTCCCCTGGATGAAAATGGCGCCATTACCGATGACACCAGAATTCGGGCGGTGCTGCCCACCGTCAATTATCTTATCGATAAAATGGCGAGGCTGATTCTATGCTCCCATTTGGGGCGTCCCGATGGGAAGGTAGTCGAAGATCTACGGTTGGCCCCAGTAGCCCAGCGTCTCTCCGAGCTCCTGGGCTCGCCCGTAGAGATGGCAGCCGATTGCATCGGGCCCCAGGTCGAAGAAGCGGTGGGGAGGCTCAAAGAGGGGGGCGTCCTGCTGCTGGAGAACCTACGGTTTCATCCCGAGGAGGAGAAAAACGACTCCGGTTTTGCCCAGGCGCTGGCTCAACTCGCTGATATCTATATCAACGATGCCTTCGGCACAGCCCACAGGAAGCACGCCTCCACTGTGGGTGTAGCTGAGCATCTCCCCGCAGTAGCGGGTTTCCTGATGGAGAAAGAGATCGATATTATGGACAAGGCACTAAATGATCCAGTCCGTCCCTTCACCGCTATCATTGGAGGGGCAAAAATAAGTGACAAGATCGGCGTTTTAGAGTATATAGTAGAAAGGGTCGATTCGGTACTCATTGCCGGGGGCATGGGTTCGACCTTTTTAAAGGCTTTAACATACGATGTCGGCCAATCAAAGGTAGAAAAAGGAAAGGTAGGCCTGGCTCAGTTGCTTATGGAGAAAGCGGCCAAGAAAGGGGTTCATCTCCTGCTGCCCACCGATGTCGTGGTTGCCGAGAAGTTTGAACCCCAGGCTCGTTCTAGAACCGTGCGCATTACCGATGTTCCTTCAGGTTGGTATGTTGTGGACATCGGGCCACATACCATCGAGCTTTTCGAGGCCAAATTGAGGAAAAGTAAAACAATCATCTGGAATGGACCCGTGGGCGTCTTCGAGTTCCCCAAATTCGAGAAGGGGACTGAGGCCATCGCAAATGTGCTGGCGAGCTTGGATGCTACCACCATCATCGGGGGCGGTTCCACCGCCGAGGCGGTAGAGAGGCTGGGCTTGGTGGATAGGATGACCCATGTCTCAACCGGGGGTGGAGCTTCGCTCAAGTTCCTGGAGGGCAAAACCCTGCCCGGGGTGGCAGTGCTTATGGATAAGGAGAGCTAATGATCGGACTCGAGCAGATAAGGGAAATCGCTAGATCAACCCCGTCTAAGATCGTACTCCTGGTCATCGATGGACTGGGTGGGCTGCCCCACCCGGAGACGGGCAGGACGGAGCTGGAGAGCGCTAAAACCCCAAACCTCGACCGGCTGGCAAGAGAGGGCATCTGTGGAATGGTCGACCCGGTCGGCAGCGGGATCACGCCTGGAAGCGCGCCCGGCCATCTGGCCTTCTTCGGATATGACCCACTGAAATTCACCGTTGGGCGTGGCGTCCTGGAGGCCCTGGGTGTAGACTTCGATCTTAAGGAAGGGGATGTCGCCGCCCGGGGCAACTTCTGCACCGTGGATGCTAACGGCATAATCACCGATCGTAGGGCCGGGCGCATCTCCACCGAGAGGTGCACCGAGCTATGCCAGCTCCTCAACGGGGTCGATATCGACGGTGTAGAGGCTCTCGTCTCGCCAGTAAAGGAGCACCGCTTTGTGGTGGTTCTGCGCGGGGATGGGCTCTCCAGCGAACTCAGCGATTCCGATCCTCAAAAGGAGGGCTTCGCCCCCAAAGCTATCGTCCCTCTTTCACCACTAGCTGACAAAGCGGCCAATATTGCCAACAAGTTCACCAAGGAGGCAGGGGCTCGGCTTGCCCATCGACATCCGGCGAACATGGTTTTGCTGCGAGGCTTTGCCCACTATCCCGATTTCCCCAAGATGAGCGAGGTCTTCAGTCTCAAGCCTGCCGCCATCGCCTTTTACCCCATGTATCGCGGGCTGGCCAAGGTTGTGGGCATGGAGCTTCTGCCAACAGGCGCTACCATTGAGGAGGAGTTTTCCACCCTGGTCGAACACTACGATATTTACGATTTTTTCTTTGTCCATGTTAAGGAGGCCGATATCGCTGGCGAGGATGGGGACTTTGAGCGAAAGGTCAGGGTGATCGAGGAGGTGGATAGTGCCGTGCCCAGGCTCATAGACCTTGAACCCGATGTCTTCATCGTCACCGCCGATCATTCCACCCCAGCGGTATTGAAGGGGCATAGCTGGCACCCGATCCCCTTCCTGCTGCGGTCGAAATGGTGCCGCCGCGATGGGGTGGAGGAGTTTTCGGAAAGAGCCTGTGTTGCCGGGGGGCTGGGAAGGTTTCCCGCCACCGATGTTATGCCTCTGGCCTTGGCCAACGCCCTGAAACTTACGAAGTTTGGAGCTTAGGATGAGGACACCGATGATCGCTGGCAACTGGAAGATGAATACCACAGTGGCCGAAGCCTCAGCCCTGGTAACAGAGATGAAGCAGGGGCTTGAGCGCATAGCGGGCGTAGACAAGGTGCTCTGTCCCCCTTTCATTTCGCTGGCTTTGGTCAAGGAGCTTCTCCACGGCTCGTCTATCAAGCTGGGGGCACAGAATATGCACTTTGAGGATAGAGGTGCCTACACCGGCGAGATTTCACCCTCAATGCTTTCAGCAATTTGTGAGTTCGTCATCCTGGGACACTCCGAGCGGAGACAGTATTTTACTGAGAACGATGAAATAGTGAATAAAAAGGTGCGGGCGGCGCTCAATGCAGGACTGATCCCAATCCTCTGCGTTGGGGAGAGGCTCGAGGAGAAGGATGCAGGAAAGACTGAAGAGGTGGTCACCGGGCAGGTCAGGGGTGCGCTTCAGGGAATCCCATCGCCTGAGGGACTGGTTATCGCCTATGAGCCGGTGTGGGCCATCGGCACCGGCCGGGCAGCAACTGGCGAAGGGGCCAATGCTACTATTGCTATTATCAGGAACACGGTAGCCCAGCTTTACGGCGAGGATACAGCCCGGGGGATAAGGATTCTATATGGAGGCAGCGTGACCGCATCCAACATCGGCGAATTCATGGCGCAGCCCGACATCGACGGCGCCTTGGTGGGTGGCGCCAGCCTTAAGGCAGGGGAGTTTATAAGCATCGTAGAGCAATCGGCGGCGATCAAGAGATGAGCCAACTTGTCGCTATTGTCGGCCCCACCGCAGTAGGCAAGAGCGCTCTGGCCCTTCGCCTGGCCCAGACCCTCGATGGCGAGATCGTGAGTGCCGACAGTCGCCAGGTCTATCGCTATCTGGACATCGGCACAGCAAAGCCAAGCCCCGAGGAGCGGGCCCTGGTCCCCCACCACCTCATCGATGTCGTCGACCCAGATGAGGATTTCAGCCTGGCCCTCTATCAAGAGATGGCCTATCAGGCGATAGAGGCCATTCAAAGCCGGGGGAAGCTGGCGATCCTGGTGGGCGGTAGCGGTCTTTATGTTTGGGCCATACTGGGCGGCTTTAAAATCCCTCATGTCCCCCCAGACGCTTCACTTAGGAAGAGCCTGGAGGACAGGGCCAAGAAGGAAGGCTACATGGCGCTCTATGAGGAACTTGAGCAGGTCGACCCCGATGCGGCGCAACGGATCGACCCCCGAAATGTGCGGCGGTTAATCAGGGCCCTTGAGGTTTTTCGCACCACCGGGCTTCCCATCTCCAAGCTAGAACGAAGCTCGGCTTCTCTCCCAACTCTGGTCATCGGTTTGACCACCGAAAGGCGTGAGCTTTACCGTAAGATCGATTCAAGGGTGGATGGGATGATAGAGCGCGGTTTTGTCAAGGAAGTGGAGGGCCTTCTCAAGCGGGGCTACAGCCTTGACCTGCCTTCGATGTCCGGTCTGGGCTACAGGCAGATCGGGCAGTATCTCAAAGGGCAAATAGACCTTCCCACCGCAGTGCAACAGATAAAATACGAGACCCACCGTTTCGCCCGCCATCAATATGCCTGGTTCCGCCCCAGCGATGAGCGGATCCACTGGTTCGATGTCAGGGACGGCATTGAGGAGCCGATCCAGAGCCTGATTCAAGGACTTGTAGCAGCAATATAGGGCGAAAAAATGAAATTTGCTAAGATGCAGGCCACAGGCAACGATTTCATATTGATCGAGGCTGGCGAAACGGACCGCGATTGGTCATCGCTGGCTAAAGCCATGTGCCAACGCCACTTCGGCGTCGGCGCCGATGGGCTGATCCTTGTGCTGCCCTCAAAAGTGGCAGATATCGCTATGCGCTTCTTCAACCCCGACGGCTCTGAGGCCGAGGCCTGCGGCAATGGGCTCAGGTGCCTCGCCAGATACGCTATCGATAGGGGATTGGTCGATGCTCAGGAGCTGGCGGTGGAAACGCCTGGAGGCACGAGAATGGCCCGCGTCCAGGGCCGCCTCATTCAGGTGGAGATGGGGATGCCTCTATTTAAGGCTGAGGCGATACCGATGCTGGTTGAAAAGGAAGTTGACATAATATTTGATTATCCCATCGAGGTTCAGGGCCAAAAACTCCTTCTGACCTGCCTCTCCATGGGCAATCCTCACGCTATCTGCTTTTTGGATGAGCCTGTGGCCAATTTCGCTCTTTTCGAACTTGGGCCAAAGGTGGAAAAACGCCCCATATTTCCCAATAGGGTTAATTTTGAGGTGGCGAATGTTCTGGGCCGAAAAAAGGTGAGGGCCAGGGTCTGGGAGCGTGGGGTAGGGGAGACCCTCTCCTGTGGCACTGGCGCCTGTGCCATAGCGGTGGCCGCCCGACTTCATGACCTCGTCGATAGCCATGTCGATATAATATTACCCGGGGGCACGCTCACAGTCGACTGGGACGGAGTAGGGGAGGTGATGCTCAGCGGCTCTGCGGAGCTGGTGTTCTGGGGAGAATGGCCGGACTAAGCGTGGACATATCGGGCTCGGGCAACTAAAATAACCACGGAGGTGTTAGAATGAGTGAATCCAGAGGGCCAAATATGGAGGGCGCACTCCTGATGCAGGCTAACCTTCGGGGCGAGATACTTTCCGGCGTCAACCTATCTGGTGCCCTTATGGTTCAGGCCAATCTGCTGAACTGCGACCTCTCTGGGGCCAATCTGTCTGGTGCCGATATGAATGGCGCCGATCTCACCGACGCCGATCTATCGGATGCCAACCTGACAGGTGCAAATTTGACCCGCGCCAGACTGCGCGGCGCTAATTTCAGCGGCGCTGACCTCACCGGTGCAATCCTGGCGCGTACCGATCTCCAAGAAGCCGATTTTAGAGGGGCCAAAATAGATGCCGAAAAGCTCGATATCTCGGGAGCCCGCGCCTGGCAGCAAGCCAAGTGGGACCCGCCGGTGCTTGAGGCACTGAAAGCAAAATTTGGATAGAATAAGTAAGACCCAGGGTCGAAACAATGAGAACGGCGAAGCGAATTGAGGAGCTGCCACCCTATCTTTTCGTCGAGATTTCAAAGAAGATCGCCGAGAAGCGGGACAAGGGCGAGGATGTGATCAGCCTGGCAATAGGCGACCCAGACATCCCGACGCCACCCCATGTCGTCGAGCGCCTGTGCCAGGCAGCCCAGGACCCGGCCAACCATCGCTATCCTGAATCGGAGGGCCTCTCTGAGTTTCGCCGTGCCATCGCCCAATGGTATGAGAACCGCTTTGGCGTGAGTTTAGACCCAGATGTGGAGGTTTTGCCCCTCATCGGTGCTAAGGAGGGCATCGGGCACATTGCCCTCTGCTTCATAGACCCCGGCGACATCGCGCTGGTTCCAGACCCAGCATACCCCGTCTACTCCATTGGCACCATGTTTGCTGGCGGTTCTTCACACTCTATGCCGCTTAAAGAAGAAAACGACTTTCTACCTGATTTGGAAAGTGTGCCACAGGATATCGCTAAAAAAGCGAAAATATTGTGGATCAACTACCCCAATAACCCCACGGCGGCAGTGGCAGGTCTCGATTTCTTTGAGCGTGTGGTGGCCTTCGCCAAAAAGTACGACATCGCCGTATGCCACGATGGGCCCTACACAGAAGTAGCCTTCGATGGCTATCGACCGGTGAGCTTCCTTGAGGCGCCGGGGGCTAAGGATGTTGGAGTGGAATTCCATTCGCTCTCCAAGAGCTTCAACATGACCGGGTGGCGCGTCGGTATGGTGGTGGGAAATGCCCGGATAGTTGACGCCCTAACAAGGGTAAAGTCGAACCTGGATTCAGGGATCCCACAGGCGATCCAGTATGCTGCCATCGAGGCGCTAACGGGGCCCCAGGATTGCATCGATGAGCATAACACTATATACCAACGCCGCCGCGATCTGCTGCTTCAAACCCTTGACCAAATAGGGCTTAAGGCCAGGCCCCCTCGGGCTAGCCTCTATATCTGGGCCAAGCTCCCCGAGGACTCTACATCCCTGGGATTCGCCACCACTCTGCTTGAGGAAGCAGGGATTGTTGTCACCCCGGGCATCGGCTATGGAAAGTGCGGGGAGGGCTACATTCGCCTCTCGCTAACCATCCCCGATCACCGCCTGGAGGAAGCGGTGGTACGACTTAGGGCGTGGCATGAGCACAAAATATCTTGACATAAGGAGATGCCATCGCCAGAAATACATTTCCCACCCAGCCACCCACAGAGAGATCCTTTTTAGTAGGAATCGAGATAAAGGGAGCAAGAGACACCTGGTCGGTGGAGGACTCCTTGGAGGAGCTTGCTCTGTTGGCTGTTACCGCCGGGGCTGAGGTAGTAGGGGCCCTGGTGCAGCGCCTGCAAAAGCCAACACCTGCCTATTATCTTGGCAAGGGAAAGGTTAATGAGCTCGCCGACCTCAAGCGGGATGTGGGGTATGATGTGGTCATCTTCGACGACGAGCTTTCACCGACACAACAGAGAAATCTTGAACAGGCCCTTGAGGTCAAGGTCATCGACCGCACCGCCCTTATACTGGACATCTTTGCCAAGCGAGCCCGGACCCATGAAGGGCGTCTCCAGGTGGAGCTAGCGCAGCACCAATATCTCCTGCCTCGCTTGCCCGGTCAATGGAGCCATTTGGAGCGCCTCGGAGGTGGTATCGGCACTAGAGGGCCCGGTGAGGCGCAGCTTGAGACCGATCGTCGCCTCATCCGGCAGAAGATCCACCGACTGCAAAGGGAGATCGAAGAAATAAGAAAGCACCGAGCTCTCTACCGGAGGCAGCGCGCCCAGCGGGGCATCCCGGTTGCGGCCATAATTGGCTACACCAACGCGGGTAAAAGCACTCTGCTCAATTCCCTGAGCAACGCAGATGTGCTGGTCGAGGACAAGCTGTTCGCCACCCTCGATCCAACCACCAGAAGGCTTGCGCTGCCCAATAAGGAAGAGGTGCTGATCAGCGACACGGTGGGCTTTATCCAGAAGTTGCCCACCATGGTGATCGCTGCTTTTAGAGCCACCCTGGAGGAGCTAGCCGAGGCTGCCCTGTTTGTTCACGTTGTTGACATAACGCATCACAATGCTATCGAGCAGAGCATGGCAGTTGAGGAGACACTCACTGAACTGGGGTTGAGTGAAAAGCCGAGGATAACTGTTCTCAATAAGGTCGATCTCTTCGCTTCCAGCGAGGAGGATATCGGCGAGTTTGTGAGCTCGATGAAAGCCGACAGTCAAGAAACAGTGCTCATCTCGGCAGCCAAGGGCTGGGGGCTCGATCGGTTGCTTGAGAGGATCGCCGAGAAATTACGTTCCCCTTGAAAATGGTTCGGACAATAGATGTTATGTAATTTATAGTGCACAACGCACGATTTCTTGTTCACATAATTATTGGTCGGTTAGCTTGTGTATACTAGCTATTCTATAATACAGTAGCTTGATTAGGGGTGTCAAAATGAACTATAAGCTGAGTTTGCCGATCGCCCTGCTGGTAATGATTATCCTCTTTTCATTCGCCGCGGGCTTTGTGTTCTCTCTATCATTTCCCCCTCCTACCTCCGAGGTTCCCGAGGAGTTCAATAGCTTATGGGAGGTGTGGGATAATCTAGAGAATCATTATGTCAATAAAGATGCCTTAGATCCCGCTGCGCTGAGTGAGGCGGCTATTGAAGGGCTACTTGAAGCATTAGATGACCCTTATACTTCTTATGTTGACGCTGATACCTATGAGTTGTCGATCCCAGAGCTCGAGGGCTCCTTTGAGGGCATTGGCGCGGTGATCACCATAGAAGACGGGGAGCTAACCGTGGTTTCTCCCATCGCTGGCGGTCCGGCTGAAGGGCAAGGGATTAGGGCTGGCGACAAGATACTGGAGGTCGATAGCGAGCCAACCACAGGTATGAGCCTGGCGGAGGCGGTATTAAAGATCCGAGGGCCCAAGAACACAACGGTAACCCTCCTCATCCTGCATCAGGGCGAGTCTATACCGGTGGAAATCGAGATAGTCCGAGCAGAGATCGAACTCGACAGCGTTTACCTTGAGATGCTTCCTGAGGCGATAGCCTATATCCAGATTACCTACTTCACCGCACGCACCCATGAAGAGCTTGTGGCTGCCCTTAACGTCACCTACGAGAATGGGGCCGAGGGCATTATCGTCGACCTGCGAAACAACCCTGGCGGTTATCTTCATGTTGTGGTCGATGTAGCCGACGAGTTCCTCGATGACGGCATTGTCCTCTACCAGGCCGATGGTGGGGGGAATATAACAGGAGAATGGCCAGCAAGCCCAGGGGGGCTGGCCACCGAACTCCCCATCGCTCTTCTGGTAAACGGGGGCAGTGCCAGCGGCAGTGAGGTGCTCGCTGGGGCCCTCCAGGACAGTGAGCGCGCCCCACTTATCGGAACCACCACCTACGGAAGCGGGAGCGTCAAAGCCTTCTATGAGCTTAGCGACGGTTCCGCGATCTACCTAACTACGGGCCGATGGCTTACCCCGAATGGTCACCTGATAGAGGGAGTTGGGATTGACCCAGATTTTGAGGTTGAACTAACTGAAGAAGACATGGAAAGCGGCCAGGATCCGCAACTGGAATTCGCTGTCGAGTATATTAGGGCTCAGCTATGAAGAGTCCCTTATACTTGAAATTTCCAGATGGCGTGTGGTAGAATAAGTTATGAAAGTAAAGACCATCAGCCTCAATCGCAAAGCATATCATGACTATGATATTGAGGAAAGCGTTGAGGCTGGCATTGTTTTAGCAGGAACGGAGATCAAGTCGATCCGGGCGGGAAGGGTAAATATCCGCGATGCCTATGCCCACCCCCAGGGCGATGAGCTGTGGCTTTTCAATGCGCACATCGCCCGCTATGAGGCCGGCAACCGCTATAATCACGAACCAACACGCCCGAGGAAGCTGTTACTCCATCGCGGGCAGGTCGATGAGCTTGCCGGAAAGGTGACGCAAAAGGGCTTTACCATAGTGCCCTTAAAGTTGTACCTTAAAAATGGAACGGCCAAGGTGGAACTAGGCCTGGCCAAAGGGCGCAAGCTTTACGATAAGCGCCAGTCCATAGCGCGCCGCGATGCGGAGCGTGAGATGGAGCGCGCCTTGAAGCTGGTTAAACATGGTTTAAATGGACGGCGCCAATCTAACCCTCAGTAGCTTGACACTATAAAAAACCGCTCCGCAAAGGGTGATAAAGAGGGGACGAGTGGTTTCGACAGGGAAGGAGCGCCACAGGATTGCAGGCCGAGGTGCCACCCACCTCGAAAAACAGGTGGCAAAAAAACAACCGACAACTACGTCTACGCTAGCTAAGCGAGACACGTCCCCCTGCCTCCCTCGATGAGCGGGGATGGACGACAGAAAGTCGAGGTGCGGCGATTCAGACGTCGATAAGGGTTGCCAAAGAAACAATCGACTGGCTCAACCGCACTCGGTCGGCAGAGGATGGTTGGGCAAGAGCAAAGAGTCGACTAAGCCTGTAGTATATCCTGGGTAGACCTCCTCTGGACGGGGAGTTCGACTCTCCCCCGTCTCCACCAGGCAATACACAATCGCCTTAGGACATATCCTGAGGCGATTTCTTCATTCCCGGGTTTAATTCGTTATCTCCACCAAGTCGAAAAGTGCGACTAAATCGCCTTGACTGTACAGAACATCTACGCTATTGTACTATCGCGGAGAATGGTCATTGTAAGCTCCGATTGGCACTGTCATCCTGAGGAACTGATTCCTGAGGCTAGGAAGCTAATTAGTAAAGCTGAGCCCGGCGATATCCTTGTGGGGGTTGGCGATCTCTTCGATTTCCTTCCTCTGGGCAAGGACAGGTTCAAAAACTCAAAGGCTATAGACGATTTTATTAAGCTCCTCGGAGGCCGGGAGTTTTACTATGTCACAGGGAACCATGACCCTTATCCCTGGGTCAAAGAGCGTTTTAAGGACCACTCTAACATCAAGGTCGTGCGCGATGTCAACTTAGAAGACCGCTGGTATTTCCGGCACGGACATGGCTGGTCCTACGATTGGTGGCTTTTGCGCCATTTTGCACCGGGTGTGGTAGAGTTTTTCAGCGATCACCTCCCCAAACCCTGGTACTGGTTTTCAAAGAAGATGGGTTGGATACCAAGCCAGGATAAGAGAGCTGCCTATGTTGGTGGCCCCAGGGAGAGACAGAAATATGATGATAAAGTTGGAATTGTCTGGAGGAACGCCATTCAGCACGCTCAGCACAATACCATATCAGTGATTGTAGGACATACTCACTGCTCAGGCATGTTGCAAAGAGCAATGAACGGGGTCAAAGCGGTTATTGCTGATGGAGGCGACCTCAGGGATGGGACTTACCTCTTAATCGATGATGATATCCAACTCAGTACCCTTCGATCATAACCTTTCCTCATGGTAGGGACTCCGCTCCTGGAAGTTGATCCCCTCTCCCAAATATTGACTTGCGCATGGCTTAGTGATACAATACGGATTGGTGATAAAATACACAAAGGGTTGTTGAGCACACTTATTAATGGCTACCACTGTGTTAAGAATACCTCTAGCCTGTTTGATTTGAAGAGGCGGAGGTATTTTTAACATCTCTAGTATTATGTAAAGGAAGTGCGCTATGGCAAAGGTAATGTCCAAACTCTTCAGAGACACACTAAGTGCAGAAAAAGCAGCGGCGGAACTGAACTCAAAGGGTTTTAAGGCGGAGGAAATCACAATTCTGGTTAGCGACAAGGAAAAGGCAGACAGACTGGGCGCGGAAGTAACCAAAGAGATAGGAGCAGCGCTGACAAGTCTGTCGGACCTCCCTGAGGAGGCACTTAACTATTATGAGTTTGCCGTCTCCATGGGTGGTATCCTGATCAGCGTTCATACTGATGAGGCGCGTCTTCCCCAAGCTCGTGAGATTCTAAGAGGTGCCGATCTGGAGGTTGCTCCGGCAAGCGAGCAGATGTGGGCCTCAAGCCCGGCATTCCCCGCTGCAGGGAGAATGACGGAGACAGACCCTATTGACGCCAAGATGACCGGCGATTTCCGAAGATACTAGGCCTTTATAGGCCTTTATAGGAGGGATAAGGATGTCTCGTTTTATTGCAACCTCAGCGATCAGGGGTGCTCACGCCGTTGTTAAGCAAGCGGACGATATGCTTAAGGATGCCATGGAGAAGCTGGGACCAGATGTCCCTATTAACTTCATGGACAAAGAGGGTGTAGGCACAGCCTTCTATCTGCCCGTGATCTATGGCTATTCAGGGCATAAGGTGGAGAAGGTGGGCGATATGGCCTGGCCACTGGAGCATGCTAAAAGCCTGTTGCCACCGGTCCCCAGGAAAGACCTGTGGCTTCCCTACCTTGGCGAGACCGCCGATGCCGGGGTAGCCACCCTCTTCGCCGAGGAGATCATCGAGGGGATACGGTTTGCCAAGGGGGAGCAGCCAGAGGTTCGTAATGGCTATCAGTTCAACGGCCCGATCAGTGATGTGCAGACACGTTCCTGGGGAATCCAGATGGTCGATGGCAGCATGCCCGGTTTCGCCGCCGTTATCGGTGCCGCAAAGAGCAACGAGGTAGCGGTCAAGATCGTGCGTGAGCTCCAGTCCAAGGGACAGCTCGTTTTCCTCTCCTCCACGTCCAACGGCCGCTCCATTGTCGACCAGCTCCTTGAGGAGGGGGTAGAACTGGGTTATCCTACGTTCACCGTCCCCTTCGGCAGCGATACCATCTCCGTGGTCTACGCAGCCGGCTATGCCTCCCGAGCGGCATTCAGCTTCGGCAATATCAAGCCCGGCGACTTCCGCGAGGTGCTTCTCTATAATAAGTTTCGCTGTTTCGCCTTCGCGCTGTGCCTCGGCCCGATGGATGACCTAAAGTGGGCCACGGGAGCCGGGGCTATCACCTACGGCTTCCCCGCGGTCTGCGATACCCTGGTGCCTAACATTCTGCCTACCGGTATCACTAAGTATGAGCATGTGGTCAGCATGCCCTTCGATGACATCCCGGGAAGGGATGATCTAGAGCGGGCTGAGAGGCTGGTGCAGCGCTGCATCGAGGTAAGAGGCATAAAGATAAAGATCCCCTCGGTCCCTATCCCCGTTGCCTATGGGCCCGCATTCGAGGGCGAGGTGGTGCGCCGTGAGAACCTGCAAAGCGAGTTTGGCGGCAAGGGCGGCATCTGCTTTGAGTGGCTAACAATGAAGGATATGGATGAGGTGGAGGACGGCAAGATCACCGTTGTTGGCCCGGAAATTGACAGCGCTGAGGAGGGGGGCAAAGTCCCCTTGGGGATTGTGGTTGAGGTCGCCGGGCGCAAGATGCAGAAGGACTTTGAGCCGGTGCTGGAGCGTCAGATTCACCACTTCGTAAACGGCGCCGAGGGGGTTCAGCATGTAGGCCAGCGGGATATTACCTGGATTCGCATGAGCAAGAGTGCCACGCAAAGGGGCTTCAAAATAAAGCACCTTGGCGACATCCTGCATACCAACCTCCACAATGATTTCGGCGCTCTTGTGGACAAGGTTCAGATAACCTTATACACCGAGCAAGCTAAGGTTGAGGAGCTAATCGATCAGGCACGTGCTGTCTATCGAGAGCGGAACCAGCGGATCGCCGGACTCACCGATGAAGCGGTGGATATATATTATAGCTGCACCCTGTGTCAGTCCTTCGCCCCCAATCACGTTTGCATCATCAACCCTGAGCGCACCGGGCTATGCGGCGCCTACTCCTGGCTCGACTGCCGCGCCGCCTTTGAGATCAAGCCCACCGGCCCCAACCAGCCCGTTCCTAAAGGAAGGTGTATCGACCCGGTGAAGGGGGAGTGGGAAGGGGTTAACAATTTCGTGTTCGATCACTCAAACAGGAATGTGGAACGTTTCACCATCTATTCCCTCATGGATTCCCCGATGACCACCTGCGGCTGCTGTGAGTGCGTGATGGTCATCGTCCCCGAGGCCAACGGGGTGATGATCGTATCCCGGGATGACTACGGCATGAGCCCCTGTGGCATGACCTTTACCACACTGATGGGCACCGTAGGCGGCGGCCTCCAGACGCCGGGGATGATGGGGCACAGCAAGCTGTATATCACCAGCAACAAGTTCATCTCCGTGGAAGGGGGCATCAAGCGGGTGGTTTGGCTTTCCAAGAATGTTAAAGAGGAGTTCGCCGAGGAGCTTCAGGAGGTTTGCCAGCGCGCCGGCGTCCCCGATCTGGTGGATAAGATCGCCGATGGCACCGTCGCTACCACCTTGGATGAGCTATTGCCCTTCCTTGAGGAGAAAGGCCATCCTGCTCTTACCATGGAGCCCATAATGTAATGGGAAAATCCAGCGGGAACACCTGAAACAAGGGTCGTCTTGCCCGACCCTTGTTTTGTGAGAGAAGAAAGGAGGGAGTATAATGTCAGCAGTGGAAGTGCCCCTCGAGAAGTGGACAGGTAAGGTACATGAGGTTAGACTGGGAGGCAATGGCCGCAAGAGCGTGGTCATCGGTGGCGAGACCACCCTTCCCTTCCTCCAGTTTGAGGGCTCCGTGCCCAATAAACCGTTGATTGCTATAGAGGTCCAAGACCACGAACCAAAGGATTGGTCGCCCCACCTTATTGCTGCCTGGGGCGATGTCCTCACCGATCCCGGCCCCTGGGCCAAGAAGGCGATGGAGTTTGGCGCTGACATCATTGCGTTGCGTCTCAGGAGCGCCCATCCTGAAGAGGGGAACACGGGCGCCGATGAAGCGAAAAAAGCCACCGACAAGGTGCTTTCAGCAGTGGACATTCCGGTCATTGTCCTGGGGCCTGAGGTGGCGGAAAAGGATAATGAAGTGCTGGTGGCAGCCTCGGACGTTGCCCGGGGGCAAAGGGTGGCCTTGGGAAATTGTTTGGAAAAAAATCATCGCGCCATCGCCGCTGCCTGCATCGCCGATGGTCATGTCGCTATCGCCAAGTCCCCTATCGAGATCAATCTGGCAAAGCAGCTCAATATCCTCCTTTGCGATGTCGGTCTGTCGCCAGATTCGATCCTTATGGACCCCACCACAGGGGCCCTGGGCTATGGCATAGAATACAGCTACTCGGTGATGGAGCGGCTTCGCGTTGCGGCGCTCGGTGGCGACGCAATGACGGCAATGCCCATGGTGTGCACCGTTGGTGAGGAAGCATGGCGACAGAAGGAGTCGAAGTTCACCGAGGGGTTGCCTGAGTCATGGGGCGACCACGAGGAGCGCGCCATCATTTGGGAGGGGGTTACCGCCTCTACGCTGCTTAACGCCGGCGCCGATATTGTGGTGCTACGGCACCCTAAAAACGTGGCGGCGGTAAAGACGGTTATCGATAAGCTTATGAGCGCTTGAGAGGAGGTTATATCATGGCACTGAGCGGCATCGAGATCTATAAATTCCTGCCAAAAACCAACTGCAAAGAGTGTGGCTTTCCCACTTGCCTCGCCTTTGCCATGAAGCTGGCCAGTAAAAGTGTTGAGCTTACCCTGTGTCCCTATGTTTCCGAGGAGTCCAAGGAGGCACTCGAGGCTGCGTCTCGACCCCCAATACGCCTGATCACAATTGGCTCCGGCGATAAGAAGATCGAGGTCGGCAATGAGTTGGTCATGTTCCGCCACGAGAAGACCTTCTACCACCCACCGGGCATCGTGGTGCGCCTCAAGGACAGCGAACCCGCTGATGCCCTGGCTAAGCTTGTCGATGAGGTGGCCAACTACAGTGTGGAACGGGTTGGCATACAGCTCAGCCTGGATGGCTTTGCTATTGAGAATGATTCCAAGGATGGCGGAAATTTCGCTAAATGCGTGGAACTGGTCAAATCGAAAACCGACCTTCCCTTAATTCTTATGTCAACTGACCCTTCGGCTATGGGCCAAGCGCTAGAAAAGGTTGCCAGCTCAAAGCCACTCATCTACGCCGCGACCAAGGAAACCTGCGATGGGATGGTGGAACTCGCTAAAAAGTACGAGTGCCCCCTAGCGGTCTATGAGGCGGGTGGGCTCGACGAGCTTGCCGGTCTGGTGGAGAAGGTGACGGACGCTGGGGTGGAGGATGTGGTTCTGGATCCTGGGGCCCGTGACTTTGGCCAGTCTCTCTCCATACTGACCCAGATTCGTCGGCTGGCCCTGAAGAAGAGTTTTCGCCCCCTGGGCTACCCCGTTATCACCTTCCCCGGTGAAGGGGCAACCAATCTAGATGAGCAGGCGCTTCTTGCCGGGCAGCAGGTCGTCAAGTATTCCGGGATCGTCGTGCTCGATCACTTCTCTCCCGGCATGTCCTATCCCCTGCTCACTCTAAGCCTCAACATCTACACCGACCCTCAGAAGCCCATTCAGATGGCGGCAGGGATTTACGAGATAGGTTCACCAAGGCCGGAAAGCCCGCTGTGCGTCACTACCAACTTCTCCCTGACCTACTTCTCCATCGCCGGGGAGCTGGAGTCCAGCGGCTTCCCTTCCTGGCTCCTGGTGTGCGATACTGAGGGGCTCTCTGTGCTGACCTCGTGGGCCGCAGGCAAGTTCGATGCTGAGAAGATAGCCAAAACGGTTAAGGAGTTTAACGTCGCCGAAAAGATACGCCATAGCAGTGTGATTATTCCCGGGCATGTCGCTGTGCTTCGGGGTGAGCTTGAGGAGGAACTTCCCGATTGGAAGATCATGGTCGGCCCGCGTGAGGCAGTGGATGTGGGCGGCTTCTTGAAAAAGAATTGGACAGTCTAGCTACAATTTCAAATTATGCGAAGAAAAGGGGGCAAAATGAACAGAAGAATACCCGTTATGCTGGGTATGCTTGTTGCATTAGCCGCCATAGTGCTGTCCGCTTGCTGTCCCCAATTGGGCCAGCTGACTGCGCCAACGGTTGGCTACATCCCGCAAGACTGGTACCTGAGCGATGAAGAAGCATACCCAAACATTGTAGGCAGAGACGGCACCTATTGGGGGTTGATTGAGTACACAGACCAAGTTGATTATGATTTCGTTCAGATATATTATGGTGAAATGCCTTCGGAGCTTATAGGCCACGAGAATGATGCTAACGCCTTGATAGACAGGGCAATCTATGAATCGGTTACCTTCGATCCCGAGGAGACGGGAACAATACTCATAGGCGGCCGACTAGCCGGCTATGCCAAGACCTACGACCCTTCTTTTGAGATCTATGACATGGAGATAGTGTTTATCATAGACTCAACCTGTATTGACATCTACACCGTCTACGATACCACCTCAGAAGATGAGGCGCAGGCTATGTCACTAATAAACAGTATTCGGCCTTGATGTTCCTAGGTTTAATGGGTGGTTAGGGGAGATCAGGATTGAACACTAAGGGAGCTACCTTTAATGTAAGCTTCCAGCCTCAAGCAAAAACCGCTCAACTTGCTGCTGGTTCTTTGATTCTCGACGCTGCGGTAAAGGCTGGGCTGGTAATCGATACCCCCTGTGGTGGCCAGGGGCGCTGTGGCAGGTGTATGGTCAGGGTGGAGAGCGGCGAAGTCACACACCGCGAAAACCCTCACCTCACCCCTCAGCAGATAGAGCAGGGCTGGGTTCTTTCATGTGTCGCCAGAGTGGCCGGGGATGTGGTTATCTCCGTGCCCCCCCAAAGGGAGAGGGAGAGGGTTGTTGCCGAGACAGCCGCGGCCAGGAGCGCCCTCCCCTTTTGGTGCGATTGGCCTTACTATCCCATGGTGCGCCGGCTGTTCTTAGCGATCCCACCTCCCAGCCTTGAAGACAACGTTACTGATCTCGAACGCTTACGAAGAGCCCTGGCAAGGGATCATGGCATCGATAACCTCTCAATCAGTCTGCCTTTGATGAGGGAACTGGCTGCTACTCTGCGCCAAGCTGACTGGAAGGTTACCGCTACTGTGGCTCTTGGGGATATGGGGCAGAGTGCCCGCCTCATAGATCTGCGCCCCGGTCGCCCGAGAGGACCTTTGCTTGCCGTAGCGGTGGATATTGGCACTACTAATGTGGTAATTGACCTGGTCAATCTCAAGTCTGGCCGCTTGATCGACCAGGTGTCGGCCCGAAACAAGCAGATCTCCCGGGGCGAGGATGTGATCTCGCGCATCGTCTATGCAGAACGCCAGGATGAGGGGCTGGAGGAACTCCAGAGCATAGTGATCGATACGATCAACGAACTGCTTGAGGAACTGGCCCAAAAGCACCGCTTCAGCACCACGGACATTCAGGATATGGTGGCCGCAGGCAATACCACCATGCTCCATCTGTTCCTCGGATTGTCACCAAAGCAGATCAGATTGGAGCCCTATGTACCAACGGTAGCTCATTTTCCATCGGTCACTGCCGGGGAGTTGGGCCTGGGCATCAATCCCAATGCCTCGGTCTATTGCTTGCCTGCAGTTGCCGCCTATGTAGGTGGTGATATCACGGCGGGGGTGTTGAGCTCCTGTTTATATAAGGCTGACAAGCTCACCCTCTTTCTTGACGTTGGCACCAATGGGGAGATCGTCCTCGGCAACTCCGATTGGATGACCGCCTGCGCCTGCAGCGCTGGGCCAGCCTTTGAGGGAGCTGGGGTTAGATGTGGCATGAGAGCGGTAAAGGGCGCCATCGAGGACGTGAGGATAAACTCAAAAACCCTCGAGCCCACGATCAGGGTGATCGGTGATGTTGCCCCCCTGGGTATTTGCGGCTCTGGGATGATCTCAGCCCTGGCCGAAATGCTCATTACAGGGGTGATAGATAGGGCTGGTCGCATCAAGCTTGACTATGTTAATAGCATTATGGGTAAGAGAAGTCGAGTTCGCGTCGGGGATCACGGCTCTGAGTATGTTCTCGCCTGGGGATCGGGAGATAAGAAGGACATTGTGCTCACCGAGGTGGACATAGATAACCTTATTCGAACCAAGGCTGCCATCTATGCCGCGATAATGGTGATGGTGCGCAGTATTGGCATCGCACTATCGGATATACAGGAGGTCCTCATAGGGGGAGCCTTCGGCCAACATATAAACGTGGAGGAGGCGATCCAGATCGGGCTGCTCCCCGATCTGCCTTGGGACAGGTTCAAGTTTCTGGGCAATACCTCGGCTTGGGGGGCCTATGATGCCCTTCTCTCTAAATATGCCCGCGACGAGGCCGAGGAGATCGCAGACAAGATCACCTACCTGGAACTCATTGCCGATGGCTCCTTCATGAGCGAATTCACCGCAGCGCTTTTCCTGCCCCATACCGATATCGATAACTTCCCCTCGGTTAAGGCGCTTCTGGAAAAGCAGGAATTAAACGTTAGAGGATGAACAATGACCGTTAGAAAAGACCTTGAATTTGTCTTTTACCCAAGGTCTGTTGCTGTAGTTGGGGCAACAAACGACCCGATGAAATTTGGCTATGGGTATATGAAGGGGATCATAGACTTGGGGTTCAAGGGCAAGCTGTACCCTATTAACCCCAAGAGGGATGAGGTCCTCGGCATAAAGGCCTATCCCTCGGTCAGGGATGCCCCTCGACCCGTCGACTATGTCATCTCCAATATACCGGCCCCCCGGGTGCCCCAAATGACTGAGGATTGTGTTGCCAGCGGGGCCAAGGTGCTTCAGCTTTTCACCGCCGGCTTCAGCGAAACAGGAGAGGAGGATGGGATAAGGCTGGAGCGGGAGATGGTTGACATCGCGCGCCGGGGCAACCTGCGCATTATCGGGCCGAATTGTGTTGGCGTCTATTGCCCAAAAAGCGGCCTGGTGTTTAACACGACGGAGCTTATCAAAGAGAGCGGCCCAGTGGCCTTTATCTCCCAGAGTGGGGGCAACGCCTTCGAGCTGACCAATGCTGCGGCCCTTCGCGGCATTCGCTTCAGCAAGGTGGTAAGCTATGGCAACGCCTGCGATCTCAATGAGACCGACTTTTTGGAGTACCTTGCCCACGACCCCGATACCGAGATCATCACCGCCTATATCGAGGGGGTGAAGAATGGTCCCGCGTTTATCACGGCGCTAAGAGAGGCCACCAAGAGGAAGCCAGTGATCATGCTCAAGGGTGGCAGAACGGATTCCGGGACGAGGGCGGTGGCCTCGCATACCGGCTCCCTCGCCGGGGCCACCCCGATATGGGATGCATTGTGTCGTCAGATGGGGGTGATCCAGGTCGATAACCTTGACCAGCTGGCCGATCTGCTCCTCGCCTTTTTACACCTCCCCGTTCCCAAGGGAGGCAACGTCGGTGTTGTCGGCGTTGGCGGTGGCGCCAGCGTGCAGGCGGCCGATGACTGCGCCGCCGCTGGTTTAGTTGTGCCTCCTCTCCCTTTAGAAACCAGGTCTGAGCTCAAGAAGTTCACCCCGGAGGCAGGCTGCAGCATATCTAATCCCGTTGACTCGATACTGGTATTCAGCCCCGATGACTTTTCCAAGACTGTAGAGATCGTTGTCAACTCCCCCGAGATCGACCTCCTGATCCTCCATATAGGCTTGGATTTCAGTGCGGTGCAGTTTGGCGGGGCGAAGATGCTGGAGGGCGTAGTGGACGGCGTGATCCGCGCCGGCAAGGGAACGGATAAACCGATGGCCATCTGTCTGCGTACCGCAGGCTCTCTACCAGCCTGGGAGGCATTCCTTGAACTCCAGGAGAAATGCCTCAAGGCCGGCTTTCCCGTCTACCCTACAGTGGAGCGTGCTGCGCTGGCTGTTGGCAGGTTCCTTAAATATCACCACTCTCGAGGGGAAGATGAGTAAGACCATCGCTATTGCCGGAAAGGGGGGCACGGGCAAGACCACCATTGCCGCCATCCTCATCAAGTTGCTCACCGAGAAAGGGGTGGTGCTGGCTATCGATGGCGATCCCAGCTCCAACCTTCATATGGCTCTGGGCTTGCCCCTGGAGGAGACCGTGGGCGGGGTGCGTGAGGAGATGGCCAGCGCTGCTGGCAAGGGCCGCCTGGACCAGGGGATATCGAAACCTGATTACCTGGAGTTGAGGATTCAGGAGGCTCTGGTCGAATCCAAGGGGGTGGACCTACTTGCTATGGGACGGCCCGAGGGCCCAGGTTGCTACTGCGCCGCCAATAATATGCTCCGATACTCCATCGATCGCCTGGGGAGCAACTATGACTATGTGGTTATTGACTCCGAGGCGGGCATGGAGCACATAAGTCGCCAGACGACGCGTGATGTGGACATCCTGCTTGTCGTCTCAGACCCAACGATAAGGGGGATATCCGCCGCCGCTCGTATGAAGGAGTTAATCGGTGAGCTGAGAACGCATGTGGGAAGGATCGCGCTGGTGGTCAATAGGGTAGGCGATGGTCTGCCCCCGGAGATCGAGCAGGCGATAAAAGAGGCAAGTTTGGAGCTTATCGGGGTGCTCCCCGAGGACCCGGGGATGATGAAGCTAGAAGTAGTGGGAGCGCCGTTAACCGAGCTACCCCCCGACTCGCCTCTCAAACAGGGCATCTCAGCTATCGCAGGGAAGCTAGGTCTATTATGAAAGGAGGAGAATTATGCTTGCCATTGGAGAATGCCTACAGATAATCTCGAAGGCAGTGAGAACGGCTATCGAAGAGAGGGATAATGGCTTCATCCAGGACCTGGCGAAGCGCCAGGTGGAGAGGGGGGCTCAAATGCTTGACCTCAACATCGGTCCCCAAAAGAAGGCCGGCCCTGAGGTGATGGACTGGCTGGTGAACACGGTTCAGGAGGTTGTCGATGTTCCCCTCTCGCTGGACACCACCAACGCCCAGGCCATAGAGGCAGGGCTTAAAGTGACAAAGAAGAAGCCACTAATCAATAGCACCAACGCCGACCCTGAGCGAATGGCCGTTTTGTTCCCTTTGGCGGCAAAACACGATGCTAACATCATTGCTCTCACCCTGCGCGCCACTGGACTGCCGGCAACCGCCGACGCCCGTATCGAGATTGTCTCTGAAGACCTCTTCCCGGCGATTGAGCAATATGGCCTGCCTTTGGAGAATGTTTACTTCGACCCCTTGGTGCTCACCGTGAACGGCTGTCAGGATCACGCCCCGGAGATCGTCAAGGCCATGCGGATTATCAAACAGATAAGCGACCCTCCCTTGCTCACCACCTGTGGGCTTTCCAATATCTCAAACGGTGCCCCCAAGGATGTGAGACCGATCCTCAACCGCGTCTACCTGGTGATGCTCATGGGTGCCGGGCTTGACTCGGCCATCATGGACCCCTTCGATGGTGAGCTGATGGAGACGATACGGATCATTGAGAAACGCGACGATTCCACCGCTAAGGGAAGGATTTACCTGGCCCTTTATGATGCCTACGCTGCCGAGGAGGAATTCGACCCATCCATCGTCGACATGAGCGACCCGCAGCAGGCCGCTATCCTGAAGACGATTAGGGTTCTGGAGAACAAGACGATCTACGCCCACAGCTACTTGGAACTATAAAGACCTGCCAAACTCCCTTTCCAGTTGCGATGAGCTTAAGCGGATCATCGTCGGTCTGCCGTGGGGGCAGCTATGCGGTGAGTCCGTTAGCTCCAGTTCGCGCACCAGCTGTCGCATTTCCTCCGGGCTGAGTATCTGTCCGGCCCTCACTGCACCATGGCAGGCTAAGGACTGAGCCAGCTTTTCCTCCCATCTCGCTGGATCCCCTTCGCCACTTATGGAATCCAGCACCTCGGCTACCGCCTCAGCCACCTTGTCCCCCTTGATCACAGCCGGCACGCTGCGTAGAAGGTAGGTTCGCTGGCCGAAGGGATCGATGGCAAAACCATAGGAGGCAAGGATATCCCCACAAGCTTTCAGCATTTCCTCCTGATGTGGTGTAACCTCAATGCTCAAAGGCTCAAGCATCCCCTGAACCTCCATCTCCCTCCTTGCCTGCTGGGAGCGAATCCTCTCGAAGAGGATGCGCTCGTGGGCCGCATGCTGATCGATAAGATAAAGCCCATCGGGTCCTTCAGCGATAATGTAGGTCGATGAGAGCTGACCGAGGACGCGCAGAATAGGCAGGGCCGACTTTAATGAAGGCTTTGCTGAGGCCAAGCCGTCGAATAGCCCTTCCTGCCTGGCCATCGGGTGCTCCTCAGGAATGGAGGTGGGCATGGCAACCGGGCTTGGCTGCCGCCTCATCACTGGAACGGGCATCTCCTGCATTAGAGCAGAGCGCACTGCTCTCTGGACCGTGGGAAAGAGTGTCTGCTCATAGCGGAATCTGACTTCAGTCTTGGTGGGATGAACATTGACATCGATATCTTGATAGGGGAGGGAGATGTTGAGCACCGCGATGGGATGTTTCCCTGTCATGAGCAGCCCCTGATAGGCATCCTCCACAGCGCGACTCAAGAGGCGGCTGTGCACCCAGCGGCGATTGACGAAGAAGCTAAGGTAGCTTCGGCTGGAGCGGGCAACCGAAGGTGGGCTCACAAATCCCCACACCTGAGAATTCACCCCACCCACTGGGATCATGGCCTCGGCGGTCTCCATCCCGTAGACCTTGACCAGCACATCTCGCAGTTCGCCATTGCCATTAGTCTGGAGTATCATTCGCCCATCTATGATCAGGCTGAACCTCACCTCGGGGAAGGCAAGGCTATACTGGCTCACCGTATTCGATATATGGCTGCTCTCCGTAGCCGGAGACTTGAGGAACTTGAGGCGGGCCGGGACACTTTGGAACAAGCGGCGCACTGCAACCGAGGTCCCCTGGGGGCTTCCCCGTTTCCCTTTTTCGACCACATCGCCGTTTTGTAGACTTACGTGGGTTCCTGCTATCTCGCCTGGGGTGCGGGTCAACACCTCAACCTGGGCCACGGCGGCGATGCTGGGCAGGGCCTCGCCCCTGAAGCCCAGGCTCGCTATGGTATCGAGGTCAGCTAAGGTATCGATCTTGCTTGTAGCGTAGCGATGAAAGGCCAGTTCTACCTCGTCGGCGGGGATGCCCGAGCCGTTATCGATAACCCGGATCAGGCTGACCCCACCTCCTCGCACCTCGATGGCGACCTGGGTGGCGCCGGCGTCCAGTGAGTTCTCGATAAGCTCCTTGACCACCGAGGCTGGCCTCTCCACCACCTCGCCAGCGGCGATCTTGGAGACGAGATCAGGCTGCAGGATTTTGATGGGCATTTGGCGTCATACCTCTTAACCTATATCCAGGCCGATTTATTAAAGAAAAGCTCAGCGTAGCCGCAGTTGGTGCAGACATACACATCGAATCTGGCGGCGGGCCCGATAAAACCCCATTTTCCATGCATCTCCAGCTCGGAACGCTGGATTACGTCATTGCCGCACTTGACGCACTTGGTAGGTAACACATCCGATCTGCTTGGCAATTCCACTTAAATCACCCCCCACGCCTCTGTTTCGATACAAACTCATAATAACTTCACCCCTCCTTCGCCTTACGCTTTAGGTCGTAGAGCTTATTCAGCGCCTCAAGCGGGGTCATGGAATCGATATCTAGATTAGCAACTTCATCCAAAAGCGGCGACGGGGGCGAAAAGAGGGGGAGTTGCTGCGGCTCTCGGCGCGCCCTTCTCGACCTCCCCTTCTGCCCCCGGCCATCCTCAAGCTCAGTCAGAACCTCCTCGGCGCGGTGAATCACCGAGCGGGGCAGCCCGGCAAGCTGGGCCACATGGATGCCATAGCTCTTGTCGGCGCCACCGGGCACGATCTTGCGTAAAAATACCACCTTGCCATCCTCTTCAGCTACGGCGACGTTGAAGTTCTTGACCCGGGGCAGCGTTTTTGCCAGCTCCACAAGCTCATGATAATGGGTGGCAAAGAGGGTCTTAGCCCCAAGCTGGGGATGGTTGTGAATGTACTCAGCCACCGCCTGGGCGATGGAGATGCCATCGTAGGTGCTGGTCCCCCGCCCGATCTCATCGAGAATCACCAGCGAACCGGGCGTTGCGTGGTTTAGGATGTTGGCCGTCTCCTCCATCTCCACCATGAAGGTGGAACGACCCATGGCCACCTCGTCCTGGGCGCCGACGCGGGTGAAGATGCGGTCGACTATACCGATGGATGCCGAATCGGCGGGGACAAAGCTACCAATCTGGGCCAGGAGCACGATAAGGGCCACCTGCCTTAGATATGTGGACTTGCCCGACATATTGGGGCCGGTAAGGATCACCATCTGGGCATCTCTATTGGAGAGGTAGGTGTCATTGGGAACAAAGGGCTCATCGATGATCATCTGCTCGACAACCGGATGGCGACCGCCGCAGATAATGATGGCGTCGTCTGTGGTGAGCTTCGGTCTTGCATAGTTATAACGCGCCGCCGCCTCGCCGAGGGCGCAAAAAACATCGATTTGAGCTAGGGCCGAAGCTAGCTCCAAGATGCGCTCGGCGGCGGCGCCCACCTGGCTCGAGACCTGGCGAAAGATGTTTCCTTCAAGCTCAGCGATCCTCTCCTGGGCATTGAGGATCAGCGACTCATACTCCTTAAGCTGAGGGGTGAAGAAGCGCTCTGCGCCCACAAGCGTCTGCTTGCGGATGTAATCGGCGGGAACCTGAGATAGATTGGGCTTTGACACCTCGATGTAGTAGCCGAAGACCTTGTTGTATCCCACCTTGAGCGATTTGATCCCAGTCCGTTCCCTCTCGTCGCGTTCCAGGTTAGCCAGGTATTTCTTAGCATCCCTTGATGCCGACCTTATCTCGTCCAATTCCGATGAGAAGCCGGCCTTGATGACGCCATCGCCGAGGGTTTGTGGTGGCTCCTCAGCGATCCCCTGGGAAATTAGGGCAACAATGTCCTGACATGGCTTGAGCTTGGCTAAGAGCCAGTCTAAGGCCGATGGCTCTGCTTCAAATACCTCTCTGAGGGGCGAAATAACCTCAAGGCCGCGGCGAAGCGCAATCAACTCCCTGGGGTTAGCGATGCCGCCCCCGATGCGGTTGACAAGCCTCTCCAGGTCAGCGATTTGACCGAGCAGGGCGATGGCCTTAGCCCGCCGCCCGGCACCACTGTAGAACCAGGCCACAGCATCGAGCCGCTGTTCCAATAGTGTTATGTCAAGCAATGGCTGCCCAAGCCACTTCCTGAGCAGCCTGCCTCCCATCGCCGTTTTCGTCATGTCGATCACCGAGAGGAGGGAACCGGTGGTGATCCCCAGGCGAATGCTCTGAAAAAGCTCCAGGTTTCGCCGCGTTTGAGGGTCAAGGGCCATGAACGACTGGGTGGAGTAGGTGGCCAGCCTAGTGAGCTGCTCCAGCGCCCCCTTTTGCGTCTGGCCTAGGTAATGGACAATGGCGCCCGCCGCTCTTATCGCCAGGGGCAGGTGAGCGCAGCCATAGCCCTCCAGCGATGATGCCCCAAAGTGGTCCAGCAGAAGCTGACACGCCGCCTCAGATTCGAACCAACGCTCTTCAAGGAAGGTAGCCGTAAAAAAAAGGTCATCAAGGTCAGAGCCGCGAGGGGCGATGAGCTCAGAAGGGCGGAGGCGCTCCAGCTCGGATGGAACTCCTTCACCGGAGAGCTGGGTGGTTTGGAATTCGCCTGTTGTTATGTCCACATAAGCGATGCCTGCCTGCTCCCTATCGGCAATAACGGCAGCAAGGTAATTGTTGGACTTCCCCTCCAGTAGCTCCGGCTCAACAACTGTGCCCGGGGTTACCACGCGAATAACATCCCTATCTACCAGCCCTTTTGCCTTGGGCTGGCTAAGTTGCTCGCAGATGGCAACCTTGTAGCCCTTGTTTATCAGCCTGGCGAGATAGTTGTCCAGGGCATGATAAGGGATCCCGGCCATCGGAACCCGCTGCCCTTTGCCCATCTCCCGCGATGTGAGCACGATCTCCAGCTCCCTGGAGGCGACCTCGGCATCCTGGTCAAAGGTCTCGTAGAAGTCGCCGAGGCGGAAGAAGACGATGGCTTCAGGGTATTGGCGCTTGATCCTGAGGTACTGGCTCCTTAACGGTGTCTTTATTTCGACCATTTTCGCCCTTTGGGCTAATTCTACAAGAAATCGCTGGCGACAACAATAAATAACCCCGCCCAATAAGCAAGGCGGGGCCATTTCCGACCGATGCCCTAGTTTCTATTTGGGTGCCAGGTGCTAGGGCCAGCTCTATTTATAAAAGTGGTAACAGTGTCTTTGCCTTAGTCGGCCTTCTTCACCCGAACAGCGCACACCTTCAGCTCCGGGATCTTGGCCACAGGGTCGAGCCCTGGGTTGGTGAGCAGGTTTGTCCTCGTTTCGGCGAAGTGGAAGCTCATGGAGATAACGCCAGGGGGTGAAGCCTCCGTTACCTTTGCCCTGGACTCCACCTCTCCCCTTCTCGAAGCCACTCTGACCCGATCGCCGTCGGCGATGCCCAATTTCTGGGCGTCCTCGGGATTCATCTCCACCAGCTCCTCACCCTTAAGCACATTGAGCCCCGATACTTTTCGGGTCATGGTTCCGGTGTGGAAGTGGTACAGGCTTCGCTCTGTGGTCAGTATCAAGGGATATTCCCCATCGGGCAACTCCAGCGGCGGCTTATACTCCAGGGGGATAAACCTCCCCTTTCCGCGGGCAAACCGCTCGGTGTGAAGAATAGGCGTTCCTGGGTGCTCCTTGTTGGGGCAGGGCCACTGCAAACCGCCGTTCTCCAGGCGCTCATAAGAGATGCCGGCGTAGGAAGGGGTAAGCTGAGCGATCTCATCCATGATCTGCGAGGGATTATCGAAGTCTAAGCCCTCAGCCCCCAGTCTCTTTGCGATCTGGCAGGTGATCCACCAATCGGGTTTTGAATCGCCCTTGGGCTCTATTGCTTTGCGCACCCTCTGCACCCGTCGCTCCGTATTTGTGAAGGTGCCATCTTTCTCGGCGAAGGATGCCGCGGGTAGAACGACATGAGCCAACTGAGCGGTCTCCGTGAGGAATATGTCCTGAACCACCAGGAAGTCCAGCTTCTTGAGCGCCTCCTCGGCATGATGAGCATCTGGCTCGCTTAAGAGGGGGTTCTCACCTACCAGGTAGATGGCCTTGACCTGCCCCTGATCGGCTGCTCCGATCATCTCGGTGAGGGTTAGCCCCGGCGATTCGCTCAAATTGGAGCCCCAGGCTTTTTCGAATTTAGCCCTGATATCCGGATCGGCAATGCTCTGATAACCGGGGAAGACATTGGGCAGAGCGCCCATATCGCAGGCCCCCTGCACGTTGTTCTGCCCCCGTAGCGGGTTTACCCCCGTCGATGGCTTGCCGATGTTCCCGGTTAGCATCGCCAGATTTGCGGTAGCGATGGCGTTGTCGGTTCCATGGGAGTGCTGGGTGATACCCATGGCATAGAGTATGGTTGCCGGACTGTTCTGGGCATATATTCTGGCGGCCTCAGCGATCTTATCCTGAGGAACGCCGGTGATTTGCTCAACCGTATCAGGGTCAAAGGCTTGAAGGGACTTTCGAAATTCCTCGAAATTCTCGCAGCGCTCCTCGATAAAGGCGGAGTCCAAAAGCCCCTCATCGACAATGACCCGCATCATCCCCATCAAGAGAGCGACATCGCTTCCCGGGCGGTGTCGCAGCCAAATGGTGGAGAAGTTGCATAGATCGATCTCACGGGGGTTGGCCACGATTAGCTTGGCACCAGCCCGCACCGCCTTCTTTACCTCCAGCCCGATTATGGGGTGGCCCGATGTTGTGTTTGTGCCGATGGCAAGAATGCATTTGGCGTCACCGATCTCGGGGATGGAGTTAGTCATCGCCGCGCTGCCAAAGCTCTGGACAAGTCCGGCTACGGTAGGGGCGTGACAGAGGCGAGCGCAATGATCGATATTATTGGTGCCCATAACAGAGCGAGCGAATCTCTGAATGAGGTAGTTTTCCTCGTTAGTGCCCTTGGCTGAGGAAATGGCGGCGAATTTATCGCCCTTATACTGTGCCAGCTTGCTGGCAACAAGGTCCAGAGCCTCCTCCCAGCTGGCCTCCACAAACCCGCCATCTTTTCTGATGAGGGGGGTAGTAACCCGCTCCAAATGATCGACGAAATCGATGATGCCGAAGCGACCCTTGACACAGAGCTTCCCCCTGTTTGCCGGGCTCTCCGGATCGCCCTCGACGCTAACAACCTCACCGCCTCTAAGCCCTAGGTAGATGCCGCAGCCAACGCCACAGTAAGGGCAGATTGTTTTTATCTCTTGGGTTGGCGGAGTAAGCTTTTTAGGCACCAGGGCAGCCGTAGGACAGCGAACGACGCATTCACCACAGGAAACGCAGTTCGATTCCAGTATCGGTTTGTCACCGAAGGTGGCGATCTCGCTGGCGTAACCGCGGAAGGTAAAGGCGATTGCGCCTACCCCCAAAATCTCATCGCAGGTGCGAACGCACTTGCCGCACAGGATGCAGTAGTTCATGTCGCGGTCGAAAAAGGGATTGCTATTATCCATGGAGCGCTCTCTGGTCGTTTTCTTGAAGGGCAACCCTCTAAGCCCCAAATAGGCGGCGACCCTCTGCAGGTCGCATCGCTGATTTTGGGGGCAGGTCAGGCACTCCCTGGGGTGGTCAGCACTCAAGAGCTCTATAGTGGTGCGACGCACCCTGTTTACCTGTGGGGTCTCGGTTCGCACCACCATGCCATCGGTAGCCGGTGTGGTGCAGGCGGTGGGCAGTCCCCTCATCCCCTCGATCTCCACCACGCACAAACGACAAGCACCATAGGGTTCCAGATCGGGATCATGGCACAGGGTGGGGATGTAGATCTCGGCGTCCCGTGCCGCCTCGAGCACAGTAGACCCTCTTTTTGCTTTGACTTCGACCCTGTTGATAGTTAATGTTATTGTTTCCATCTTCACAGCTAGCCTTTCTCCTTTGAAGCGATCACGGGGATTGGCTCCTCCGGAACGGGGATTTCCACCCCAGAAACCTTCACCACCGCGCTGAAACGGGTGGGACATACCTCAAGGCAGACGTTGCACTTGATACACTTGCTCTGGTCGATAACATGGATCATCCTTTTGCCACCTTTTATCGCCTCGGGAGGGCAAGCCCTTAGGCAGATACCACAACCCTCACACTTATCAGGGAGGATATAGTAGGAAAGGAGGGGTTGACATACCAGGGCAGGACAGCGGCTCTCCTTGATGTGCGTCTCATACTCATCGCGAAAGTAGCGCAGGGAGGTGAGCACAGGGTTGGGGGCGGTTCCCCCCAGGGCGCAGAGCGACCCCGCTCTGATATTCTCAGCCAATGTCTGAAGCAAATCGAGGTCTTCCATCCTGCTCCTGCCGCTTGATATATCCTCAAGGATGTCTAGCATTTGCTTCGTTCCAAGGCGACAGGGAACGCACTTGCCACAGGATTCAGCCTGAGTGAAAGAAAGGAAGTAGCGGGCTATGTCAACGATGCAGGTCTCCTCATCCATGACAATCATGCCCCCGGAGCCCATGATAGCTCCCGCCTGGGCAAGCGACTCATAATCGACGGGTAGATCGCGCGAGCTGGACGGCAGAACACCCCCTGAAGGACCACCGGTCTGGATTGCCTTAAGACATTTATCACTGGGGATGCCCCCGCCAATATCGTAGACGATCTCCTTCAGAGTGATGCCCATGGGAACCTCGATGAGCCCGGTGCGGTTCACTTTGCCCGCCAGGGCGAAGGTCTTCGTTCCCTTACTCCCCTCTGTCCCGTAGCCTGCATACCACTCACCACCCCTCTGCAGGATGGCGGACACATTGGCCCAGGTCTCCACATTGTTAATATTTGTCGGCTGACCCCATAACCCCGATTGGGCGGGGAAGGGAGGGCGAGAGCGAGGCATACCACGCTTGCCCTCAATGGAGGCCATAAGTGCTGTTTCCTCGCCACAGACAAAGGCCCCAGCCCCCTCCTGTACCTTTATCTGGAAGCTGAAATCAGAGCCCAGAATATTATCGCCCACTAGCCCGTAGTCGGCCATCAGCTTCAAGGCAGTGTTAAGCCGCTTCAGAGCTAGGGGGTATTCAGCTCGACAGTATATATAGCCAAAGGTCGACCCCATAGCGTAGGCACCGATGAGTATGCCCTCAAGCACTGCGTGGGGATCGCCCTCCAAGAGGGAACGATCCATAAAGGCGCCGGGGTCTCCCTCGTCAGCGTTACAGATGAGGTATCTCTCCTTGCCCGGTGCGTTGCGGCAAAATTCCCACTTTCTCCCCGTAGAGAAGCCGGCGCCGCCACGCCCGCGCAATCCCGATTTCTTTACCTCTTCGATCACTTCCTCCGGTTTCATGCTCAGCGCCCTGACCAGGCCGCTATAGCCACCGTTGGCGATATAGTGATCTATGTTCTCCGGGTCGATGTGGCCACAGTTTCTGAGGGCAATGCGAACCTGGGGCTTTAGCATGGGAAGGTCGAAAAGCCTGGGGATGCCGTCGATGCTCCCGTCACCGTGGGTGCCCAATGCCAGGTCAGGTCGAGGATTATCTTTGAGTATGTAATCATTTATGAGTTCCACCGCGATCTCAGGGGTTACGTTTCCGTAGCAGATGCGGGGGCGCCCCGGCTTGATGATATCAACGAGAGGCTCGGCATAGCAAAGCCCGATGCAGCCAACCTGTATGATTATCGCTTCGATATTGCTTTGTGCCAACTCAGCCTCGATAGCTTTAATTACGGCCGCCGCTCCTGCTGCCCGGCCACACGTGGCAGCACCAACAAGGATTCGGGGTTTGTCACTGCGCTGCAGCGCCTCCCACTGTGCTTCTGCTCGGACTTTTATCTCTTCCAAAGTCACCGCTATCCCTCACCCTTCAAAATCTTCTTTACCCTTTCCGGGGTCATCTTCCCATAGACAGTCTCATCGACAACCATAACCGGTGCCAGGGCACATGAGCCAAAACAGGCGATTGTTTCGAGGCTATACTCATGGTCTGACGTTGTCCCTCCAGGCTTGATACCCAGTTGCGTCTCCGCCTCATCGAGGATCCGGCTTACCCCCCTTACATGACAAGCCGTCCCCCGGCAGACCTTGATAATATGTTTGCCTACGGGTGTAAACTTGAACTGTGCATAGAAGGTGCTCACGCCATAGACCGTGCTCTCAGAGAGACGCAAAAACTTGGCGATACCTTGCATCGCCTCCTCAGGCACGTAGCCAAAATTAGTCTGAACCTCTTGTAAAATGGGGATCAGGTCTCCCCGCTCCCCACGATATTTTTCCAGGACCTCGTCTAATTGCTGATTCATATGTCACTACCTCAAGTATGCGTCGATGGAGGCAGCAGCCCTTTTGCCTGCCCCCATAGCGCTGATTACGGTGGCGGCACCGGTAACAACATCGCCACCAGCCCAAACACCGGGCTTTGTAGTCTTGCCCGCTTCCTCATCGGCGACCACAGTGCCACGTCTGGTGACCTCCAGCCCCTTGGTGGTGGTGGGTACCAGAGGGTTAGGGGTAGTGCCCAAGGCTACTACAACGGTGTCAACCTGCAGGACGAACTCACTACCTGGCTTGGGAATGGGGCGGCGCCGGCCACTATCGTCCGGCTCTCCCAGCTCCATCTCGATGCACTCCATGGCCGCTACCGAGCCCCGGCCATAGCCCAGGAACTGTGTGGGGTTAGTCAGAAGCTTAAAGATAATCCCCTCCTCCTCCGCATTCTCCACCTCCTCGCGCCTTGCCGGCATCTCCGCCTCGGAACGGCGGTAGACAATGTAGACCCTATCAGCACCCATCCTGAGGGCGCACCTGGCCGAATCCATGGCCACATTGCCGCCACCGATAACTACCACCCTGCGACCCATCTTCAACGGGGTATCATATTCTGGGAAAAGATAGGCCTTCATCAGGTTGGTTCTGGTAAGGAATTCGTTGGCAGAATAAATGCCGTTGAGGTTCTCGCCAGGGATATTCAGAAACATGGGCAGTCCAGCCCCGGTTCCTAGAAAAACGGCATCATAGCCATCCCCCAGGATCTCATCTACGGTAAATATCTTGCCCACCACAGAGTCCAGCCTGAGATCAACCCCGAGAGATCTTACGTAGTCAACCTCGGTCTGAACGATATGCTTGGGCAGCCTGAACTCGGGGATGCCATACACGAGCACGCCACCGGCCACATGAAGGGCCTCAAACATAGTGACATCGTGCCCCAGCTTGGCTAGGTCTGCGGCTGCGGTGAGCCCCGCCGGCCCAGATCCCACCACCACCACCCTCTTACCGGTAGGCTTGGCAATTTGCGGCTTTTCCATTTGCCCCTGGCTAAGCTCCCAATCTGCCACATAGCGCTCCAGGCGCCCGATGGCTATCGGGGCACCCTTCTTGGCCAGGGAGCAGTAAGCTTCACACTGGCTTTCCTGGGGACAAATACGGCCGCAGATGCCGGGCAGGCTATTCTTGCCCTTCAGGATGCGCACCGCCTCTGGCATATTGCCTTCGCGCATTGCTTCGATAAAATCGGGGATATCGACCTCCACCGGGCAGCCATCGACGCAGGATCGCTTGGGGCACTGGATACATCGGCTAGCTTCAGCCAAAGCTTGCTCCGCGCTATATCCCAACGCTACCTCGTTGAAATTCCTCGCCCGTGCTGCGGGCTCCTGCTTGGGCATGGGCACTCTGTTTAGATCAACTTTGGGCATAAATCCTTACCCCTTTACCACTGGGCGCAGTGCCAACACTGATACATCAACTGTTTGCTTTGCTCATCGGAATAGGTGCAGCGCCGAGCCATAAGCAGGTCCCAATCGACCTCATGTCCATCGAATTCGGGGCCATCGACGCAGGCGAACCTGGTTTCGCCACCAATAGATACCCTACAGCAGCCGCACATCCCGGTGCCATCGACCATAATCGGATTGAGGCTGACGATGGTCTTGACCCCATAGGGTTCTGTGATAGCGGAACAAAACTTCATTATGCAGGTGGGGCCTATGATAATGACTCGATCGACCCTATCGCTACCTTGGAGCAGCTCCTCCAGGGAGTCCATAATGGACCCTTCACTCCCATAAGAGCCATCATCAGTGGCCACAATGAGCTCGTCGCTAACGCTTCCCAGGCGCTCCTCGCCAAAGAGTGTGTTTTTGCTGTGCCCCCAGACGATGGAGATAATCTTGTTACCGGCACCCTTGAGGGCACGGGCGATAGGAACCATGGTGAACACACCATAGCCCATGGCGACACAAGCCACCGTGCCAAATCTCTCGATCTCCGCCGGTAGACCCAATGGCCCGACGAAGTTAGTAATCGCATCACCAGCCTTTAATGCAGCTAACTTGCTGGTTGTCCTCCCCACCTCGTTAAAGGCGATGGTGATGCTACCCTCCTCTCGATCCCAATCGGCAATAGAAAGGGGGATTCGCTCCCCCTTTTCATCCACCATTACGATAACGAACTGGCCTGCCTGGGCCTTGCGGGCGACCGCTGGTGCTTCGATCTTGAAAATATGAATTTTAGGCACCGGGTCCTCCCTACGGATAATCTTATACATTACTCCTCTCCATAATCTCAAGGACAATGGGTAGATTGTTGAACTTTTGGTGAGGTAAGATAGCTGCGGTTGTATTTTGGTGAAGCTGTGGGCTATTTTGATTTTTCATAGCTAAAGGGGCAACTAGTGATTTCCCCCACAATTACTATACTATAATGCGCTTCGGAATTCAACCCTCACCACTGACCAATCTCGCCACCTTTCGTCCCAACCTCACACTGTAGTTCATCCCCCGGTCTTCAGGGTATATCTGGGTAGTGTTGGCCAAATAGAGGTCGGCAATGGGAGTACAGTGGTCTGGGATCTGCGATGAATAGTCGGTGGTGATGATTGGCTGCGCCGCTTCCTCTCGGAAAATGTAGTGCTCCTCAATCCAACAAGGGTCGAAATGGGGATTGATCTTTCGAAGATGCGGCAGATATTCGGCGAGAAGCCCATCAGCGTCCAATCGATAAAGGGGGCTATCCTTAGATATGTAGTTGGAAAGATAAACGATCCGCTTTCCGCCGTAAATGGAGGCATCCACGAAGTTGGTATGCTCGATGAGGGCGACGAAGGGGATAGAGGGGTCGCTGATATTCAGCCAGTAGATATGGGAAATGGGCTTTCTAAGTGTCAAGACCAGGCAAACCGCTGCCTGATAGCGCACCCCCTCAAGCTTCTGAGCATATTCCTCTGAAAGCGGTGGCACCATATTAAGCAAGACTGGCGAGGGCACGGTGGCGATAATGGCATCGAAAGGATAGAATTCCCCACCTGCCTGAAGCGCCACCGCTTTTTCACCCTCTACTACGATTTTGTCAACCGGCGAGGATGTATGAATCTCGCTACCGAAATCGATGATTCGCTGCCTCAGCGCCTCGATTATCAAGGCGAAGCTCCCCCTCATGTAACCGAGGCGCTCCTTCTCTCCCTGACGCGAGGTAAGGCGTAGATGTATCTTGCCCCAGAGCCAAACCATGCCGATCTCATCGGAGCTGGCCCCAAACTTGCCCTTAAGCAGCGGCCCCCAGACAACCTCGTAGTTGCGCCTCCCACCATACCTTGTGATCCATCGCCGGGCAGTGACCTGCTCAAAACGGGGCCAGTTCCTGTAGCGCCTGAGATAGAGCGAAACAAGCCCCAGGCGCACCCGGTCGGCCAGACCTACCGGGCTGAATTTAAGAAGTTCCATCGGGGTAACAAAATCGTATATCCTCCCCCCATGAAAGAAGCCCACCTTGGAGTCCAGCCACAGAAGCTCTTCGCTTAACCCAAGCTCGTCGATCAGATTGATTATGTCAACATCGCTGGCGAAGATATGGTGGTAGAACCTCTCCAAGCGTTCCCCCGCCACCTCAAAGGTAGCCGCTTGCCCGCCAAGGTAGGACTCCTTTTCGAAGAGGGCTACCTTATGCCCTTGTTTGCCTAGCTCATAGGCTACGGTAAGCCCAGCCATCCCGCCGCCGATAATCCCAAAATTCATCCCCCGTCCTCCTCGGGGTCATGTTCGTGTGCCAATCTCCGCTTCATTGGCACTATCTTAGCCAGGGACAGGTTCTGCCACCACAGGAATATAAAGCCAAGCCCGACCATGGGTAGAAGAATAATGGCGTGTAAGGCAACTACATAAGAAGTAGCGGCGGCTTCGGCGACCCCAAAGTAGATCAGGGTTTGCTGGCAGAAGTAATCGAAAGGCCCCAAGCCTCCGGGGGTCATCAGTAGCGCCCAAGCTAGATTGGAAACCGACGCTGCCAGCAAGAAGACATAGAAAGGCAGCTCCAGATCAAAGGAAAAACCCACCATGTAAAAAGTGCCCGCCTCACAGAGCCAGACCAGCATTGATATCATCAATACGACGACGAGCTTGCCCGGGCTACGCATTATGCCCAATCCCTCGATAAGAAGTGTCAGCCACTCCTCCATCCTCCCCCGCCACCGCGTGGGCAGAATGTAAAGCAGTAGCGCTATCGCCCCACGGGCAAGCCTCTGCGAGGAGGCGAGGATGAAGCACAGCGCCAGCGCCCCCAGAAAAAACCCAGCCGCAACATAAACAGCCTGTTGCACCAAGCCCTCTAGAGACACAAAAAGGGAGATAATGGCAGCAAATAGGAGAAGCGTCACCCCATCGAAGACCTGCTCCACCACAATGGTGCCTCCGGTAGCCATCTTGCTTATGCCCTCCCTTTCCCCCAGGATGTAGGCTCGCGCTACTATGCCCAGACGGGCGGGCAACACGTTATTCACCAGAAAGCCGATAACTATTAGCGGGAAGAGCCGGAAGGGGGAGAAGCTCCTCATTGGCTTTAAGAGATAGCGCCAGCGCACCGAGCGAAAAAAAACGCCCACGAGATAGATCAGTAGTCCCGGCAGGAGAAAGAGATAGTTTGCCTCTCCAAGCGCTCGGCCCATGTCGGCGAAGTCCGTTCGGTATAGGAAGAGGAACAGGAAGAGCAGAGTAATTCCCAGCCCGATCCAAAAACGGCGACTTCTAAACAACTATCTGCTCCCCAAGCCGCTATTATAGAGTAGAGAAGGGTAAAGGTGCAATCATGAAGCGCCTGGGGGGAAATAGACGATGCCCTCCTGTGACCAATAAGGACCTCCGGTCTCTCGATGCAGGAAATAGCCCCACCACCACCCCAAGTCGAAATCCCTATACTCCTCGGGAAACCATATTAGATAGCGAAACCTCTGCCCCTCGCCATACTTATCCAAATAAGGCTTGGCCGCTGACTCGTGGCCAGCGTCAAGGAGGAGAACCGTCCCCTCTGGAGGGCGATCGATGGCGCTGAGATCGGGATAATCGACGTTTTTATAATCCCTTAGATACCAGTACCAGGCCCAGGTGAGCGGCGAATCGACGGTTATCCGCATCTCATTTCCCTCCCCCCTTTCCTCAGCCAGCCCCTCGATCTGGGCTATGATCTGGGGCACATCTGCGGATGTCCCAGCATAGAGCAGCATCTGCGGCGGCTCATCGCTCACATCATAGTTTGCCTGAAGGGCTACATGTATGCTAAAGGGGAAGAGGAGGAGCAGGGCGAGCACAGTAGCCCCCCTTACCACCCAGGCCCTGGCCCCCTTCCAATCGAAGGCCTGGAAGAGTCGTCCGATGAACATGCCACCAAGGAGGATCACAGGGAGGGCGATATGCAGAGAGAGCCATGGCATCTTCTCCCCCGAAAATGAGTAGAGGAGCAGACTGACTACCGCCCAGTAGATCAGGAACCTGGAGAAGAGGTTGCCCTTTATCGCGTAGTAGATAGCACCAATAGAGGCAAAGGTCAGGGGCAGAAACTCATAGATGGGCAGAAGGACGAGATAGTAATACGGGGGCTGCCCCCCTCTTTCTACCCCATGCTGCTCGACCCAGTAATCCACGGAGCCCCATATACCACTGACGAAACCTGAGACGTTGGTGAAGAAGGAGGTGTAGAGGAGGATATAGATTCCATAGAAGAGCAGAGCACACACCAGCCATCGTCGCCAGTTCCACCTGAGCCCGATGGCTATCGAGATAATGAAGAATAGCACTAGAGTGAGCAGCTTGGCCCAGTGAAATCCACCCGGAAGCTCCACCCCGGGGATTAGTCGAATAAATGCGGAGAAAAGTGGCAGCGATAGGGTGCCAATCAGGATCAGATATTCGCCAGGTGCGGAGAGTTCTTTTAGGTCCAACCTCCTTCTGACCCTGGTTAACAACTCTCTAGCGGCTACGATGAGGAGGAATAGCACAAAGATGCCTGCGGTGATATAGCTCACCTCCTTGGTGCAGAAGCTCAGACCTAAAGCGGCGGCGCCAATATATAGGTATCTCGCCTTCCTCTCCCCGAAATAACGCCACATGCAGATGACCAGAAGGAGGCTCCAGAAGATGCTGTAGATATCGTTTCGGGTGTAACGACTGTAATACAGGAGCATGGGGGAGAAGGCGATGAGGATGGCAACAGCGAGGGCTCCCCATCTCCCAAGCTGTCGGCGCAGGAAATAGGGAAGCGCCACCAATGCTGTGCCAAACAAGGCGGGGAGCAAGCGTACCGTGAAGTCGCTATCGCCGAAGATGAGGAAGTTAAGGGCGGTGCCGAAGAATTGGAGGGGGCCATGCATCATGGGATTATGCTCATAGCCCTGTCCAGTGGCAAGATACCAGCTATATATAGCATGAAGGCTCTCATCGTGGGCGAAGGCGCGCGTGTCCAAAGCCCACAAGCGCATCACCAGGGCGATAAGAATGAGCAAGGCATAGAGGCCAACCTCCCATGTGAGAAGTGGACGCATTCGGCTTGACAGCGATGAAAAAGCCCGCTCCACTACTGCCCCCTCACCATAAAGATTGTTACCCCCTCATTCTCAAAGGCCACATCCATGAAATCATCGAATTTCTCTGCCACCCCATCGCCGTACTGCTCCCTCTCCAGATGCCCCACATAGACATAGGTGACATCGTATTTGTCCAGAAGATCTTGCACCTGGTTTATATCCTCGCTCTCATAGATCAGATTGATATCGTCCTCCCTACCCTGGAACAGGATGTCCGAGCCATGCCACTGGCGTTCATGCCCCGGGCATCCCAGGATGGTGGGCAGACCAGTGCGCGCCGAAATCCGATAATAGTCGGTGAACCAGCCCCCGGTGGCCTCCACAATCACCGGTGCCCCATCAACCTCGCTGTTCAACCACGCAATCGCCTCATATTCCGATGGGTTTGACCGCTGTACGAAGGCCAGCCCATCGAGCGTCGGCTCGCCAACATCGCTGCGGAAGCCATCGGTAAAGGTGATGGTGGCGGCAACGGGATAGATCAGGCTGCCGGCTATCAATAAGGCGCATACCGCCCACCAGAGAGCTATTATCAGTCTCCTGAGCAGTGTCGCTGGCCGCCAGCGTGAGCCGATGAAATACAGGATGAAGGCGGATGCAATGGCAAGAAGCAACCATGCCTGGTAATAGAACTTGAACACCGTATTCATCCGCCACGGATAGAACAGGTCTCGAATGAAGAAAAGCTCGCAGCCCATGAGAAGTAAAAAGCAAGTGAAAAGGAGCACCAGTACGAAGAGGGGCGCTCTCTGGCCCTGGTTATCACGCTTGGCTATGACTTGCGACTTTTTGATAATTATGAACAAGACGAGCCAGAGAACTAGTAAAAAGGGCAAAACATGCCCAAACTTCTCCAGTATGGAGAGGAAACCGGCGCCCGTTGTCAGCTCCCACACCACCCAGATTGCACACGGGAAAAGGGGAACTAAAATGGTCCCTAATAGCCCCCGCCGGGAGAAATCTCTTCTCTTCAGCACGCCCCAGCCCTGAGCCAAAATGAAGGAGATGGTTACAAAGAGAAAAAGCCCCCAAATAATAAAGAAGTGAAAGGGGCGAGTGTCGACATCGCCAACCGGCGCCACGCCTCCAACCTGCGTCTCAAGCCCTATATAGAAGGGCAGATAGAACAGCACGGCACAAGCTGCCAGGGCAATGCAAAACAGGCCCACATCCGCTAGTAGTCGGAGGTCTATCTTGCCCCGTGCCAGGTACGCCCCTATCAATGCCGCAAGGGCGAATAGAAAGATGTAGGTCGGGAGGTCCCAGGTATTGAGGAAGCCCAGAGCCCCCAAGCAGATGGCGAAGGCCAAAAACTTTGGCCAGTTCCTCCTCAACCAGGAGAGGCCTAGGGAAACCGAGGAGGTTATGATCTCCAGGCAAAAGCCTAGATTAAGCAGTACAAAGGGTAGCGCCATAAGGTGAGGGTGGAGGTCGGCGAAGAGGAAGCTAAACGAAGGAAACTCGGTTATGGTATAGTCCAGGCTCACACCGTCCACCATTGTATTGATCACCCTAGTGGAGCGCCACCACCACCAATGGTCGGTGGGGTACCAATGCGCGCTATTATAAGGATGGTCCAGTCCGGCGATGCTGACCCACCCCCAGAAGCCCTCGCCGCCCACGCCATGGGCATGGAATAGCTCGAGCACCCCCTCAAGGTTGCCCAGGATCATCAATAGTCCCACCGCCACCAGGCCAAAACCCAGTGCTGCCTTAAACCCTCCTCGAAAAAGCCTGACCAGATTATAAACGATGCTGAAGGCCCCGATGGCAGCCAGGGCGAAGATCAGGGCTATTGACAGATTGAAGGAAACGCTTGGGGCAATACCGGTAAGCTTGGTCAAGGTGGCCATCATCAGATAGCCAAAGTAGTAGTAGCTGATGGAATGCCCGCTGAGCCACGGGTCGAGGGGAGGGAAGTATTGGCTCATGAGGATGCCATTGAGGAAGGCGAAGTCCATGGGCTTCTCGCCGAAGAGTATATCGGGGTTATAGGCGCGCACCACCGCCAAGAGAATAAAGGAGAGGAGGAATATGGCTTCGGTGACGAGGATAATCCCACGGTTCTCTGAGATGAAGCTCGCTATTTGGCGGCGACGACGAATGAGCAGAAACAGAGAGCCTACCGCAAGCAGAGCGATGATCAGGATGATGGCCCACCTGGTGTTGGGCAGGATATGGGCCGATGCAGCAAGCCATAGAATGTAGGAGACGATGAGGATAGCTAGCGCCTTGCCGAAGGCGTATCCCCTATCGGGCAGGCGCTTAAAGAGGCTTAAGGTAACAGGCAGGGCGATGAACCCTAAAAGCTCGACTGTGAGCCACCAGATAAATACATCGATCAAGAGGATAGCGCCTCGACAAAGGTTTGGGCATCGAAGAGGGCCAGGTCGTCCACGGCTTCGCCGGTGCCGATGAAGAGGATCGGTATCTTTAGTTCATCGCAGATGGCCAGCACTATCCCCCCCTTGGCCGTGCCATCCAGCTTGGTCAAAAAGACCCCGGTAACGCCCACTGCCTCGGCGAAATATCTGGCCTGTGCCAGGCCGTTCTGCCCGGTGGTGGCATCGAGCACCAGAAGCACCTCATGGGGCGCTCTGGGATCGCTTCTTGAGGCCACCCGCTTGATCTTCTTCAGCTCCTCCATCAGGTTGAACTTGGTATGGAGTCGCCCGGCCGTGTCGATGATCACCACGTCGGCGCCGCGGGCCCTGGCCGCTTCCAGGCTATCGAAGGCCACGGCCCCGGGGTCGGCGCCGGGCTGATGGGAGATGACCTCGGCCCCGACGCGCTGGCCCAATATCTTTATCTGGTCGATGGCCGCTGCCCTGAAGGTATCGGCGGCGGCCACAATCACCTTCTTCCCCTGCTCCTTGAATAAGCAAGCCAGCTTGGCAATGGAAAGGGTCTTCCCTGTCCCATTGGCCCCAACCATCAGGATCACCGTCGGCCCGGATAGAGCGGGGGCCAAGGGCTCCTCTCTGGGGGTGGAGTCCACCCTTAACATGGCCACCATCTCCTCCTCCAAGGCGGAGCGCACCTGGATAGCCTCCACGAGCCTTTCTCTACCCACCCTCTCTATTACCCTTTGCAGCAGCTTGGTGGTGGTAGCAACACCGACATCGGCGGAGATCAAGAGCTCCTCAAGCTCGTCCCACAGCGCCTGGTCTAAAGCGGCGCGATCGAAGAGATGCACCACCCTGCTGAACCAGCCCTCCCGGCTGCGCTTTAGCGCTTTTTCAAATTTCTCGCCCTTGTCCATAGTCTCAAACCCAAAATGCATGGTCATGATAGCATGGCAATATGGGATGGTCAATGAACGAAAACTCACCTTGACTTGGGGCGAATGAGGAGGAACACCACGACCAAACCGGCAGCCAGGATTGCGCCACAAATCCCGAACATAGACCCAAAGCCTGTGACCGCGGCAACGCCGCCCATCGCCGTGGCGCCAATGGCCAGCCCTGCCTGGAGGGAACTACTGGCGGCGCCCATAGCCAGCCCCCTTGCGTTCAGGGGAGCGAGGTCAGCCACCAAGGCAAAGGCTGCCGGCATTGCCAGCCCCATGCCAAAGCCGAAGACAATACCTGCGATCATCAGGAGAGAGAAAGAGGTGAGAAAAGAGAAGAAGGCGACGGCCGCGGCGCTAATGATAAAACCACAGAGAATGACCGCCTCCCTCCCTATCCTATCCGATAGCCTGCCCGCAGGGGCACGCAACAATGCTGAGCTGGCATAGATGGCCGTGATAATAATCCCAACCTGTAGGGCGGTAACGCTGATCCTCTCCCCGTAAAGAGGCATAAAGGCAACTATGGTCCCCGATCCGAAAGTGATAAACAACGGAGTGAGAAGAGCGCCAAAGGCACGCCACTGCCACAGCCAGCCCCAGGAACTTCCACCAGCCTCCGCTTGAGCCGGCTTCCCCGGCATGCTTCTCAGCCAGGGCAGGATGAGCAGCAATGCCAGCAGCGAGGTAAGGCCACAGGCGTAAAAGGTGGCATTGTAACCATAGGAGTTCAAGATAAAACCGCCTGTTATCGGCCCAAAGACGAAGCCCATCATGGTGGCGGCGGTGAACCAGCCCAAAGCCTCTCCCCTCCTTTCGGGTGGAGACATATCTACTACCAGGGCATTGGCCGCGGGAATAAAAGCAGCCGAGGCAAGGCCGTGGATGCCTCTCACCAGTATAAGCTGAAGCGGGTCTGTTACCGTGATGTATAATAGCGGGGCCAGGGTGAAAATAACCAATCCGATTACGAGGAGGGTTCGCCTTCCTACCCGGTCCGAGAGCATGCCAAAGGGGATCATGGTCAGCGCGGTAATATAGGAGAATGTTCCCACAGCCAGCCCAACCATGGAAAGCGAGGCACCGAGATCATCGGCATATTTGGGGATTACAGTGAAGAGGAGACTGAAACCGGTATAACCGCAGAAGCCCACGACATAGAGGGGTAGCAGCCTCACCATACTTGTGGAACTCATGACTCCTTCCGCACCAGCTCCTTATAGGCCGCCATTAGCCTCCTGGTTACCCCCCCAGGCTTGCCTGAGCCGATGGCCTTGCCATCCACCATAACTACGGGCACGATCTCCCTCACTGAAGCTGTGAAGAAGGCCTCATCGGCCCGGAGGAGGTCTGATGGCGAGATTTCCCTCTCCACCGCCTCGATGCCCAAGGCATGAGCCAGCTCCAGGACCGCCTCCCTGGTGATCCCGGGCAGGATGCCGCTTTCCGGGGAGGGTGTTACCAGTTTTCCATCGACCTCTAAGAAGATATTGCTTGTGCTGCCCTCGGCAACAAACCCCCTCTCATTGAGCATGATAGCTTCATCCTCTCCCCGTGCCACGGCTTCCGATTGGGCGACAAGGCTGTCCAGATAATTCAGGGATTTGATTCGGGAGAGCGGCGATTGGCTGTTTCGCCTGGTGCTCGCAACGGCGGCATGGACGCCTTCCTCATAAATCCGGGAAGGCGGGGGTACAAACTTTTCGGCGACAACTATAATGGTGGCTTTGCCTGACATTGGAGGCGCCAGTCCCCTCTGCCCCTCGCCGGCGGAAACGGTGAGCCTGATGCGAGCATCCGAGAGCTTATTAGCCTCTAGCGTCTTAGATATAGCTTGTTCCAGTTCTACCGGGTCCAACGCCGCGGCGAGGGCGAATTGTTCGGCGGAGCGCATCAGCCGGGCCAGGTGTCGGTCAAGGCGAAAGACGCATCCCCCATAGGAGCGCATGGTCTCGAAGAGGCCATAGCCATAGAGGAAGCCGCGGTCCAAGGGCGACAGTCTGGCCTCCTCCCGCCGCACGTATGCCCCATTGAAGTAGACTATGTCCCCCATTAATCACCCTCTTTCACCCTACAGCGGATGGGAGAAGTTTGGAAACAACGCTCCGTTGAGGTAAGCAATCTCTATGATCGTTCTACCTTTCTTTGCTCCAAAGCGGTTGCGAGAAGTTCAAAAAACGCCTCAAGACGTCGTGGCCCACATCAGTAAGGATCGACTCCGGGTGAAACTGGACGCCTTCGACCACGAAGTCCCGGTGGCGTACCCCCATAATGTCGCCGGCCTCTGTCCACGCCGAGACCCTGAGGTATGGAGGGAGGGTCCCCGGTTTGATCGCCAGTGAGTGATAGCGCCCGGCCTCGAAAGGGCTTGGGAGACCTTCGTAGATGGTGTGACCATCGTGATAGATCAACGATGTCTTGCCGTGCATCGGCACCGCGCGCACGATCAGGCCGCCATAGACATGGCCGATGCACTGATGGCCGAGGCAGACCCCTAAAATGGGGACCTTCCCGGCGAAGCGGCGCACCACATCGTTTGAGATCCCAGCAACCAGTGGGGTGCCCGGGCCGGGTGAGATCACGATGTGGCTTGGCGATAGGGACTCGATCTCCTCTAGAGTGATCCCATCATTGCGATAGACCAAAGGCTGCCATCCCAGCTCCCCGATATACTGAGCCAGATTATAGACAAAGGAGTCATAGTTATCGATAATTAGGATCATCGCGCCTCGGTAGCTAGTTGTGGCGAAAGTTCGAGTGCCTCGATCAGTGCCCTGGCCTTGTCCAGGGTCTCCACATACTCCGCCTCAGGGTCGGAGTCATAGACAATGCCGCCTCCAACCTGAAAGTAGGCCTTGCCATCCTTGATGATGAAGGTGCGGATGACGATGTTAAGGTCCATCTCATTGTTGAAGCTCAGGTAGCCGACCGAGCCGGTATAGACGCTCCTCTTTGTTGGCTCCAGCTCATCGATGATCTCCATAGCGCGCACCTTGGGTGCACCGGTGATCGAGCCGCCGGGGAAGGTGGCCTTAAGCAGGTCGATGCAGTTCTTATCCTGGCGGAGCTTCCCCTCCACGGTGGAGGTGAGATGAAGCACGGTGGCATATCTTTCCAGGGCCCAGAGCTCCTTGACTTGTACCGTTCCATAACGGCAAACCCTCCCCAGGTCATTTCTCTCCAGGTCAACGATCATCACATTTTCGGCGCGATCCTTAACGCTGTGGAGAAGCTCCCTTGACAGGGCTTCGTCCTCGTCCGCCGATTTTCCCCTGGGTCGAGTTCCCTTGATGGGGCGCGTCTGCACAAGGTCCCCCTGAAGGCGAAGAAACCTCTCCGGGGAGGCGCTACAAATGGTGACGCCTTCAAAATTGAGGAAACTGGCGAATGGGGCCGGATTGATCTGGCGCAGCCTCCTGTAGAGCTCATAGGGGTCGATGGAGAGGTCGACATCGAATCGCTGCGATAGGTTGACCTGGAAGATGTCCCCAGCGCAGATGTATTCTCTGGCCGCGGCCACCGCCTTCACATACTCCTCATGGGTGAAGTTGGCATGCATTCTCGAGTTTTTCGCACTGAAGGCTTTTTTCGTACTAAAGGCCGCCTCAGAACAGTGTCTTTCCGCTACCATATCCCCCAGCTCTTCGATACGACTCTCAGCTTTTCTCATTCTCCTGGTCTCATTCTGTTCCGGAAAGCCTGTGGCAGCGATGTAGGCCCGGCCCTCCAGGTGGTCGAAGGCGATGATGGCATCGTAGAAGGCCAGATAGCAGTCGGGCAGCTTCAGGTCGTCGATGGCGGTCGAGGGCAGGCGCTCGATAAAGTGGCACAGGTCGTAGCTGAAATATCCAACCACCCCACCGATAAAGGGGATGGGAGAGGGGCATGGGTCTATAGCATATTTTCCCAGTATCTGCCCCAATAGATTGAAGGGGTTGCCAATCACTATTTCTTGTTTATCGCTAAAAAGAAGAGCGACCTCTCTACCGTGGCTTCTCAGAACGAGAAAAGGGTCGCTGCCCATGAAGGAGTAGCGACCCAGCTTCTGGGGGTCCATCCCGCTATCGAGGAAGAAGCTGAAAGGCCGATCCTTAAGAAACTCGAAGGCTTCGGGGGCTGCTAAGGAGGTGGAGACCTCCTCGATCAGCGGATAGCGCTTCAGGTTGCTCTCTCTAGGCACTTTTTCCGACCTTTCGGCTTTTTCGAACTTCTGGTCGAATATAGAATATACGGGCTTCTGCTTTCCGCCCTCGGATTCTACCCCATTCTCATGACTCAATGCTCAGCCTGGTTGCCTCCACCATCTCAGTCTCCTCGTTCACCACCCCGGAACGGGTCAGGATGAAGAAGACAAGGGACAGGATCAAGATCGGTATCCAGAAAAGGAAGAGCACCGTGGGCATTAGGATCATGAAGACAATGGCAGCGAGCCCCATCGGTATGTAGCCTGTGTAAGGCTCTATCGCGCTCTCAGCCTCGCCCTCGAGGGTAGCCCTCAATTGGTCCAGGGCTTCCTGCTTCTGCTCAGGTGATAATATGCCCTCGGGCAACATGGTATCGAGTTGCTCATCCGCTATCTCCACTACCCAGTCGACGGCATCCTCAGGGATGGAAAAGCCCTCGCGCTCGATCTCAGCGGCATATCCAGAATAAAGGCTGGCGCAGGCTATGGCAACCAGCACTACGAGCAGGATCATCTGGCTGCGCGCTATATGCCACGCTGAAAAGCGGATGCGATTCCCGATCTCGCGTCTGACGCCGACCACATAGAACAGTCCTACTAGGAAGTATATGGCCGCTGCGATGGCACTGAAGGCGCTTATCTCCCATACGAGGAACATCGCCAGGGCGGAGACAGCAAAAGCGATGGCCACGATCCGGAAGGGGCGAAGGAGCACGGCGACCAGCCCGCCGGTCACGGCAAGGGCTACCAGCGCCCCCAGTAACCAAATACCCAGATATAAGGCATCCCATGAAGGGGGGATAAGTGTCTCATAGCCGTCACCGATCCATCTCAAGACAAGCCCCAAAAAGCAGCCAGCGCCGACAAGCAAAGCTCCGAAGATCAGGGTTTTTATCGTCTTTTCCACTTAACTGCCTCCTTCACGTATTGCTTCACTCCCACAAATCCTTTTTCGACCTTTTGTCCGTATTAACAGTACTGGGCTTCCACTTTCACCCCCACAAACCCTCCGCTTCCTCCTCGGCCTTCTTTTTCAATTCCACAGCCTCGCGGATGCCTAGCTCCTTATAGGACTGGGGCGAGCCGTATTCCCTGGTCCTCACCACCACCGACATGGGGACGGCATGGCCGAATATGAGCGCCTGCTGCTTATTATCCAGCTTGGCCAGCACCGATTTGAGCCCGCTCTTCCCCGATACGCCGGTGAGTACGCTCTCGATGTCCCGCTCATTATCGAGGAGACAGGTTATCTTGGTGCCGAGCTGGCTCATCACCTCCTCATCGATGCCGCTGGGGCGCTGGTCGATCACCAGCAGGGTCACATTATACTTCCTCATCTCGCGGGCGATGGTGCCGAAGATGGTCTGACCTGAAATATCGGGGCTGAGGAACTTGTGCGCCTCCTCGATGGTGATGACCAACGGTCGGGGCTTAGCGGTGTCCTCCCCCATGGCCCTCTCCATCCGCTCCCGGTAGCGCTCGTGGATGCGACGGGTGAGGAGGTTGGCCACCAGGATATAGGCGGCGATGTCAGTGTAGCGGCCAAACTCGAGGACCACGTTTATCCCTCGATCCAGGTACTCCAATATGCGCTGGATGGCGTTATCTCTGGCGTGGGGCACAAGGAAGCTGAGCCTCCTCAGGGTCTCAAGGCGGCGATGAAGTGCGGCCAGGGTCGCCTCATGCTCCCCCAGGCTTTGCGCTAGTTCATTCAACTCTTCCCGGCCCTCGATGGCGAGGAAGCTCTCAAGCCAGTTGCGCTCGCCGAACCTGCGGGCCAGGCGATAGGTCGCCTGCACCGCGGCCTCGGTGAGGCCCAGCGTCTCACGAAGCATCGCTATGTCCTCAGGCTCGATCTCGTCATAGCCGATCTCGACCACAAAATCGGTAGACACCTTGCGCCTTCTGGCGCTCTCCTCATCAAGGGCGAAAACCGCCACCTTGGACGGAAAGAGCTGCTTCAACGCCTTCACCTTTCTCCCCTCCTCGCTGGTGCCCTCCCAGCCATACTCGCTGTGCATGTCGAAGACCAAGTTAACCGCGGCCCCCTCCTGCAGTATACCGATGAGGATGAGCCGGGCCAGAAAGGTCTTGCCGGTGCCGCTCTTGCCGAAGATGCCGTTGGAACGCTTGACCAGCTCCGCCGGGTTGAGGCGAACCTTGGTCTCCATATCGAGCGGTGTGCCGATATAAAACTGCTTCTCTTCAACCTGTCCGAAGACCCGCTCCACATCCTGCTCGCTGGCCTCGCGGACGACGGAGAAGTGGGTGGGAACGGTCTTCACCTGCTGGGGCCCTTCAAGGAGACTCAGGGCATCACCGCCCATAGTGAGTTGGGGCAGGACATGGAGCCTGCCAAAGGTGCTGGTCCCGCTGAGAACCTCGGCGATAAATGGGTCGGAGACATCAGGGGGCGCGGTCATGAGCCTGGGGTCGATGGCGTCCAGTTCAACATCGGTGATCATGCCGAAAAAGCGCCGCTTCTCGCCCTCAATAGTCACATAGCGCCCGACGGCCATGTCTTCAACGGAGGTGGCGCTATCTAACCTGACCTCGACCCCCTTGGTCAGCGAGCCTGAGACCACAATGCCCAATCTTGTCTCCTCCATCACCCTCTTATCCTCCTCAGGATGGTGTTAAGCCTGTTGGTCTCGCCGCTGAGGAGCAGCGCCAGTTCCTTCCCCGCCATGACCAGGAAGTCGCGGGGGTCTCGATGCGCCGCGGCGGTATGACGCAGCGTGGCAGCGATCAGCTCATCCGCCTGGCCACCAGTGCCGACCAGGATGCTCAGAAAATCGAAGGAACGGCTGAATTTTTCAACCTCTTCCGGCTCGCACAGATAAACAAAGCTATGGATTCGGGCTGGCCGCGGTGGCAGATAGTGATTGATCTTCTCCCCTTTTTCGTTCTCTCCACCCCCCAAACCCTCCCCATGCCCCACAACCAGGGCGGAGAAATCGGTGCGCAGCAGCTTGGCCAGTTGCGGGCTTGAGCGGTAGATGTCCTCCTCCTCGGCCTCCTCGCCCCCCCGGGCGATGGGTCGCCGCCCCGGCTCGATGCTGGTGGTCTCAGCGCTGCAGACCACCCCATATATCTCCACCTCACCCTCCCTGGTCTTGACCAAGCTACCGAAGGGCGGAGGCCGATGCAGCTCGTAGCACTGCGCGGTAAACTCAGTAGTCGAGGCCTCGATGACTTCGCCTATTTTGGTTGGCAAGCGATTCTCCTTCTTAGCGTCCCCACGCTTTGCGAAGCGCAAACGCCCGGCTACAGCTTAAACTTGCCCTGGAAATAGGTATCCTTTACGCCTTTGGCCTTTGTTTCGGCCCACGATTCCAACCCCATCCTCTTTATCAAACACAAATTGAAGACCTTGGTATTATGTGGCACCACCGACGCCATATCAGCATATGGATGGAGATGGTCACATGGAAAATCGGAACAGTCGCAACAGAAATCAATGCCTTTTTTCTCGGTGCATCTATAGACATTACATGGTTCAGTCATACCGAGGAAAGCTATTGTCCCGTTTTGATTGCGACATCCATCGCACATTGCCTGTTCGAAGGGAATGCCCATATTCTTGGAGATAGCAGTTCTCAGCCCTTCACTCTCACGCGCTAAATACATTGGACAATTGAAACAGTCCAATCCACAGGGTGCGGTCATCTGCTTATACTCCATGAAATCCTCCTTTCTTTATTTTGATGCAGCCTCTCGCCTCCGCGCCTTGCCAAGCGAGACTCATTAGGGCAAGCGAAGTGAGCCGCAAAGCACGCGTTAGGCCAAGTTCTATTATGAATCTGCTATATCCGAGGACCGTTCACCAGCGCCGTTCCCCACCTCGACGGTCGTCTGAGCGAGGGCGAGCCTCATTAACGGTGAGCGTTCGTCCTTTCAACTCCTTGCCGTTCAGGCCGGTGAGCGCGGCCTGGGCTTCAGATTTGTTGGGCATCTCCACAAATCCGAATCCTCTCGATACGCCGCTGTATCTGTCGGTGACGATTTTAGCGGATGTAACCTCCCCGAACTCTGTAAAAGCCTCCCGCAATTCCTCTTCGGTGAGCTCGTGTGGTAAATTGCCGCAGTAGATATTCATTCTCCCCTCCTTCATATTTCTCTGGAAACTTTATACCGGAATTTCGCCTAACATCCAAATAGACGAACTCCGCCCCCCAATCCATTCAATCACCCCCTTTGCCGTTCCGTTAACACCCCCGCGCTTTGCGAAGGGAGCGCTGTTAGTACCACCTTCATCACTTCTATTCATAGGCTTTGCTACGATGTCGCACCGCTATGATATCGACAATTTACTCTTTGTGGTAAATGGCATAGATCACACGATAGTCCCCAACGCGAATTCGCCAGAGGTTTTCCTCTCCATGCAATTTGCGATAACCTCTCGGCTTTGGCTCCAGACCAAGCGCCTCTATCTTCGAGAGAATCCGTTTGACGATAGCAGCATCAAGCGCCTCCAGCTCTTTACGGGCGGAGCGGGCAACGGTGATAGTGTAATCAGCCACTCAGCTTTCCACGCCCCTCAAGATGCTTCTTGACCGTTTCAAGAGATTCCCTGGGCTCCTCGGCCCGGGCACGGGCTGTGAGGCTGTCGTAGAAGTCCTCCCAGAGTTCACCGTGCTTTTTGAGGTCTATTAACACAGCAGTCTTCCTTCCATCATCATCGGTAACGAATTGGATACCCTTCATCGCCAACCTCCGTAGTGTATATCAAACGTAATGCTCAAATGGCAGTAAAACCTAACGCCTCCGCCCTTTGCGCAGCGAATACGCTTCTAGGTAACGTTATTTCTCTTTTAGTTTTCTTGCTATCTGTAATCGCTTCTCGAACTTTTGGAGTTTAGGCAATCGGTCGCCTCGCTCTTTATACACAATGTTTTCAAAAACCCAAATTGCCTTTTCCAAGACTCGAACTTCGTCATCTATCTGATTTCGCTTCCTATAAATGATTGCCAGCCTGTCGTACGGATGATTTCCTTCGAAATTCTCCTCTATATTTATCTCGTACAGTTCAATTGCCTTATCTATCTGACCCCCTTTCTCGAATTCAATTCCTTTCAGGTTTCTCTCAACTTGTTTATCAAAGTTTCCCATATTTATCCCCCTCGAAGCATTTGGGCGAGCGCACCGCAAAGCACGCTTATTATATAGAGTGACTTCATGGAGAATTCCGGTCAGCTGTCTCTGCCTCCGCATCAGCCTTTATGGCACGATCTTTCGAGATTACCCAGCCAAGTACAACCTTTAGTAACGCATCAGTTGTACAACCGAACGCATCCAAAAAGTTATCAATCTCCGACTCAAGCCAATTCCGACTTCCAGTTCCAACAAAGATTTCTGACGTCCGTGTCTTGCCATCGACCGATTGGACTGTCGAAGAAAGATGCTTACCAGAAAGATGGATTAACTTTGACGTCTCCTCGTAAACTCGGTCAAGCCACGGATAAAAAGGCCTGGCGTAGTCACGAAGCCGTGCATCGGTGAGGAGCTTGCCACGAGAATCCTTGAGCTTTCGGAAAGACTTTCGCTCATCAAGTATACCCTCATCAAGGATAGCTATGGAAACGGTATCTGCATATCCAACGTACGCTAGGTAAACAAGCTTTAGCAGACTATCAATCTGAAGCCGAAGGAGTGGAGCAGCCGACGTAAAATTCCAACGATCAGTAAGGCAGATAATGCCGTCCAGGAGATCGAGAGAGCGCTTCAAGACTGCGACCATAACTAAATCGGCTGTATAGACATTACCTCCGTCAGCCTTCAGCATCTTTTCTCCAAGATTAATATGAGCTTCTATTTGTTGCTCCAGCACCTTGTAGCGAGCCTGAAGTTTTGGGTATCTGTCTATCGGTTTTTGCTGCATATCTACACCCTCTCGCATCCTCAAACCCACCTTAACCTCTTGCTCCGGCTCTTGCCTGAGGTTCTGATATTAAGGCGGTCCTCAGCCAGGCAAAGTTCCACAAGCTCCCAGAACCGCTCGCGGTCGGCACCCGTCACCACCGCCTTCTCGTGGGCCTCCATCAGCGCCACCGGGTAGCCATGCCCGCGCCGGCACTGGTCGAGCGCAAGGGTATGGACCAGGCCCAAAAGCTCCTCGCTTTCGGCGACCCAGCGGGGAACCTCCACCCGGGCCACCTCCTCGTCCAGCTTGAGGTAGAAGAAGTGTATCTGGTGCTCCCCGTAGTGCTTGTGCATGAACCGGGAGCCACTGACAAAGACCGGCGACCGTTGGCCATAGCCGAGAAGGGGGCCAAACAGGTCGCGGTCCTGGATGCCAGCGATAGAGTCGCATTCTCTGTTACATTCCACCGGACAGCGGTCGGTGTCGATGGTTTCGTTGGGGCAGAGGTACACTCTCAGGGCATTGACCACATCGGTGCTGCGCGGGAAGCTGATGTAGCTGGCGAGGGCCAGGCTCAGCCCTTTCACGGCATCCAGTGCCTTCAAAAATCCTTTATCGAGGAGTTCCTCACGGATAAAATCCGGGAACTGCTGGAGCCCCCACAGGATGAGCGAGCCATCGACCAGGGCCAGGGTCTGCCTGCCCGAAGGCAGCTCCTGAGCGATTTTCACCACGGCGCAGAGCTCCTCAACGCTCCTTTTCACCCCCAGGAGCGCCCCCTCGATAAGCTGCTCTCGACCGGCGGGGTCGGCGAGCGCCAGGTCACCGCCGAAGAAGAGCGCCGGCTCGCTCCAGAGCATGGCATCGGGGTTCTCCCCGTAGTGGAGGAGGACGCTGCCGATATTGATCAGGTAGCACGCTACCGAGCTGTGGCGGTCAACGTCGATTTGGGAGCCGTCGGTGGCGAGGACAGTAAAGTCCGAGGGGCATGGAGGCGCTTCATAGTGCTGTTCCAGCCCCTCGGTCAGTCCAGCGACAAGCCAGGTCGTTTTGCTTATGGCAATCTTCCTCTTCAAAGGTTCGAAATCGGCAGTATGAAGGAGCTTTAGAGCGCGCTCAAGGCGCTCCCCCCGCTCCTTTTCCTCCGCCTTGAGCCTTGCCGCCAAACCTTCGATCTGGGCTGCAACCTGAAAGAGGTCAAGGGGCATCTTTCTCCTCTGAAGGGAGTATAGCATAGCAGCCTTTTGGGGGCAATCTGCTTCCTTGCCCATCGAGGTAAAGTCTGCTATTATTAAAGAGAGGATTGTGAGTGTAGGTCTGGTCTACGATCCTATTTACCTGGAGCATGATACAGGACAACATGTAGAGCATGCCGCCAGGCTTGCCGCGATAATCGGCCTCCTTGAGGATTCGGGCACCCTGTCAAAGCTAACCACTATTCCATCCCACCCCGCTTCGGTGGAGGAACTATCGAGGGTGCATTCTCCGGAATACATCTCGTGTGTGGCATCTGTTGCCCAGCGGGGCGGCGGCTGGCTTGATGCCGATACCGTAGTCTCACCGGCCTCCTACGATGTAGCGCGCTACGCCGCCGGTGGCGCCATCGCCGCAGTCGATGCGGTGATGAAGGGGAAGGTGGAAAGCGCCTTCGCCCTGGTCAGACCTCCGGGGCATCACGCCCTGCGCTGGGAGGCCATGGGGTTCTGCCTGTTCAATAACATCGCCATCGCTGCCCAGCACGCCGTAAGCAGCTACCAGCTTGAGCGCATCCTTATCGTCGACTTCGATGTTCACCACGGCAATGGAACCGAGGAGGCCTTCTACCATGACCCTCATGTCCTCTATTTCTCCACGCACCAGTCTCCCCATTACCCGGGGACGGGTCATGTCAATGAGATAGGGGCTGGACCGGGAGAAGGCTTCACCGTCAATGTCCCTCTGCCCGCCTGGTGTGGCGATGAGGAATACCTGCGGGTGTTCGATGAGGTCCTGGCCCCGGCAGCAAGGCGCTTTGGCCCTCAGCTCATCATGGTCTCGGCAGGCTACGACTCTCACTGGGCCGACCTGTTGTCATCGATGCAGCTAAGCGTGACCGGCTTCTCTAACATGGCGCGTGTATTGAAAAGGCTTGCCGATGAGCTTTGCGGTGGTCGAATTGTTCTCACCCTTGAGGGAGGCTATAATCTAGAGGCGCTTGCTTTATCGGTAAGGGCCACCTTTGACGTGCTCCTCGGGAATCCGGAGATCGTCGATCCCTTAGGTAAGCCCCCTGGAGTGAGGGGAGCACCATCTATCGATGTGCTCATTCGGGCGATAAAGGAGACACATAAACTAGTCTAGGCTCCTGGCCTTTTCTCCGCTTGAGGGCAAGGGGTGGGACATTCCTCACACTCCATCTCGCAGGGCTCCACGTGGATCGTCACGCTGGTATTGGCAAGCCTTGACTTAATGTCCTCCTCCAAGTGGTCGCATAGCTTGTGTGCCTCTTCCACGCTGGCATCTCTAGCCATTACCAGATGCAGATCTATGTAGCGCTCGCTGCCCGCCTTGCGGGTACGCATCTCGTGGAAGCCCACCAACTCCCCGAAGTGCTCACTGATGCACGAGGCGATCACAGTCTCTTCATCCTCGGGAAGCCTGACATCGATGAGGGATGGGAAAGCTCTCCTTGTTACATCGTAGGCCGCTCTTAGGATAAACAGGGCCACACCGAGAGCAATAATGGGGTCGAGAATATTAAGCCCTGTTATGCGGACCAGGATCAGCCCGACTAACACCCCCAGCGAGGTATAGACATCTGTGGTCAGATGGCGGGCGTCCGCCTCCAGAGCTATTGAATCCGTTTCCCTGGCGATGCGTAGCAGGTGACGGGAGACAAGGATGTTAACCACCACAGAGACCGCCATCACCGCGATCCCCACAGTCACGTACTCGATCACCACTCCCTCGATGATCTTTGCTATCGCGTAGTATATGATGAAGGCAGCAGCGACGAAGATCAAGCCAGCCTCTATAGTGCCACTAACATTCTCCACCTTGCCGTGGCCAAAGGGATGTCCCCAATCCGCTGGCCTGCCAGCAATCCTTAGGCTGACGAAAGCGATGACCGCAGCCACAAGGTCGATGCTACTGTGAATTGCCTCGGCGATTATGCTGATGCTGCCGCTGAGGATGCCTGCCACCACCTTGAGCAGGATCAACATGGTGTTGGACATGACAGAGAGTCCGGCGGCGCCAGTTCTGGTACGGAACATCTATCCACCCCTGAAAGGCAATCGCCTCGGCAGTATGCGCCTGAAGAGCCGGCCAAGCTCACCATTCTCCCAGGCGACGAGCAATTGACTGGCGATAAAGATGGAGCTGTAGGTGCCAACGATCACACCCAGCAACAGGACAAGGACGAAATTGTGGATGGTTGCCCCGCCGAAGAGGAACAGGGCGAGCAGGACGAATATGGTGGTTAGGCTGGTGCTCAGGGAGCGCCCTAGGGTCTCTATAATACTATTGTTGACGATGGTCTCCATAGAGCTCCCAGTGCTCTTTGTCCTGTTCTCGCGAATTCGGTCGAAGACCACAATAGTATCGTTTACGCTATAGCCGACCACGGTGAGCACGCCGGTGATGAACATGACATCGACCTCCATGAGGAAGAAAGAGCCGAAGAAGGCGTATATACCGAGAACGATGAGAACATCATGCACCAGAGCCACGATGGCGCAGACGCCGAAGCGGAAGGACCTCATTAGACGACGAAAGGCCCATGTAACGTAGAGCAGGATGCCCACAGCGGCAACGGCAACGGCAATGGCGGCGTTGCTGGCAATACCTCTTGCCATGCTGGGAGAAATATCGTAGGAACTCAGAATTTCAACAGGTCCAAACCTCCCCTCCAGAGCCCTCCTTATCGCCTCTTCCTCAGTCATCGTCTCCCCGGTCTCGGGGTCCTTTACCTCCTCTGCCAGCTTGCTGGTGCGGACCAGGAAATCGCCCTCCCCAGTTCCTTGAATAATTGCTTCGCTGTGGCCCAGGCTTGCCATCTCGGCATGCAGTTCCGCTTGCGTCACCTCTTGCTCAAAGCTCAGGGTCATCATCGAGCCGCTGGTGAACTCGATGCCCCAGGCAAGGCCGAAGGGGCCAACGGGGACGAGGAAGACGATCCCGATGAGGATAACGATCCCCGAAATGAGGAAATACCACTTTCTCCTGCCAACGAAGTCGATCACCTAGCTTCTCCTGTAATCATGGCCGAAATAGCGACATCCTCCTTGCTAGAGGGGTGAACACGATCGTGCGCAAAAAGGTTCTGGTAACAACGATCGCAGTGAACATGCTTATCGCCACCCCGATACCCAGAGTGAGAGCAAAACCCATCACCGGGGCGGCACCGAATGTGCTGCCAAACCAAAAAAGGATGGCGCAGGTTATAAGAGTAGATATATTGCTATCGCGGATTGCAGGCCAGGCGCGGTTGAAGCCAGCCTCGATTGCGGCCCCCAGGGTCCTCCCCGACCTTACCTCCTCCTTCATCCTCTCGAAGATGAGGATGTTGGCATCAACGGCTATCCCAAGAGAGAGAATCACGGCGGCAAGTCCGGCCAGGGTAAGGGTAACCGGCCACAATTTGAAAATGGCAACCAATATTACGGCGTATATGATCAGGGCAATACAGGCTAATACACCGGGGAGGCGATAGTAAAGGATCATGAACAGGAGGAGCAGCGCCAACCCGATTATCCCCGCTATCAGGCTCTTTTGGAGAGAGTCGGCACCGAGGGTGGGATCGACCTTCTGGGTCCTGACCTCATGCAGGGTGATGGGCAGCGCCCCGGTATTCAGCTGGATCGCCAATGTCTGGGCATCGCTTAACGTCAGCCCCTCAATAATACCCCTATCCCTTATCTGAGTCTTGACCGTCGGCGCTGAGATGAGCTCATTATCGAGGAAGATGCCCAGTGGTTGCTCAAGGAGCCGCCCTGTGATCTGATAAAAAAGTTCGGCCCCCTCCTCATCCCATTCGAAGGCCACCACAGGCTCACCGGTCACCTGATTTAAATCCACATAGCTATTGGGCAGGAGATATTCACCGGTAAGCGCCTTCTCCTGGCCATCGATCCTTCCCGTGGCCAGGACCCACAGGTTAGTGACCGACTCGCCGGCATTATGCGCATAGGCAAACCCGGAGTCGACGGTAATGCTATTGCTGGCCTCTTCCAGCTCTATTATCGTTTTGGCCTCTGCTGTAATCCCGGAGCCGATCCCAAAGACGTCTCCAACAGCGAAATCTGTAACATCGTCAACATTAATCTGCACATCCCCTATCACTACCGCCGCTGCTAGTGAGGTGTTCCCGCTCGTGGCCGGCTCCCGGAAAACAAGCTCCGCCGTCTTGCCCACCAATTCCTTGGCCGCCTCAATGTCGGCAAACCCTGGAAGCTGAACCACAATGCGGTCGGGGCTCATTGTGTAGATATCGGGCTCGGAAACACCCCACTGATTGACCCGCTTCTCGATGATTCGCTTCGTCTCCTCAAGGCGCAGTTCCTGCTCCCCCGCAGGGACATCGCTAAAATCAGCCTGATATTCCAGGTAGACGCCGCCCCTGAGGTCCAGCCCCAATACCACCCCTTCCCGCTCACCGACAAGGGGCAGGCTGATAGGGTCTATGGCCATCACCGATGCAGCGAAGACAACGATCAGGGCTATGGCACCAAGCGTCAGAGTATGCCTTCTTCCCATTCTTTTCGACCTGTGGGCTACTCTAAGATTATGTCAAGATGGCTTTCGGAATCTAATGATTGATGGCGAGATGTTTTTCTATGAACGAAAGCGCCTCCTCCCTGGTAGTGATCTCGCCGGCGGCCTGTGCCTCGCGCACCGCTTCCAGAAACTCTCCTATCTTCGGCCCGGGCATCATGCCGAAAATATCGATTAGATCATGCCCGCTGATCAGCTTCGGCGGCGTCACGATGCTCTCCTCCCGAAAACGCTCCTCAAGGACATAGGCCAGCTTCCGGACGTGCCCCCCCCATTCATCAAGCTCAAGATCGGGGCCCCGTGTTGCCAGGTGATCGGCAAGATTGAGGAAGATGGTATCGATGCCGACGTCACCGGTGTCCCTGAAGTAGCGGTAGATGGCACGATGGGAGGGCATTTCCTCCCCCATTTGCCCGGGGCGGAGGTGGTGCTCGATCATCTTCTCTACCATATCCCTTTCCCGAGCGCTGAACCTGAGCCGCGCTAAAACGTCTCGTGAAATGCCGGCCCCCTCTCTAGCATGGCCGAAGAAGCGTGTCCTCCCCTTGTCATCGATACACCTGGTCTGGGGCTTGGCGATATCGTGGAGCAGCCCGGCAAGCTTGAGCAAAACCTTCTTACTATGTCCGCCGGCGACCTTTTGGGCGAAATGCTCCTCCAGTGTCGGGGACCATGGAACGAAAGCTAAGATTCCATTATCGTGGAAAGCTGAACCCTCGATCCGGAGCAGAAACTCGATGGCGGCCACCGTCTGTATGGAATGCTCGAAAACGTCCCAGAAGTGCTCCTTGGGCTGCTGCGCTCCCTTGGTCAGGGCCAGCTCGGGGATGATCTGGAAAAGCAGGCCAAGCTCCTCTAGCAAACGGAGCCACTCGGCAGCCTTCGGAGGAGCGATAAGCCGGCAGAGCTCGTCTCTCACCCTTTCTGCGGCAACACGCGTAATAAGCTGGTGATGACGCTCGATTTGCGTTTCTGTCTGGCCATCGAGGGAAAAGCCGAGTTCAGCGGCGAGGCGTAGACCGCGAAGGAGGCGTGCCGGATCGCTGAGGAAGGCCTCCTCGCTGACAGCTCTTACCACCCCCAGCTCAAGGTCATGCCGTCCCCCGGTGGGATCGATAATCGTAGCGCTGGGGTCTTCTATCTCCTCCAGGTTTATCGACATGGCATCTATAGTAAAGTCCCTAAGCGCCAGGTCTTCCTCGATGCTGCCGCGCATGGTGGAGAAATCGAGCCAAAGCTGGGGCAGAACCACCCTCGCTATCTCGTTTACCTCGTCAAGGGGCACATACGTGCCTTCGAGGGAGCGAGCCACTTGGCGGGCCAGCTCCATAGCCTTGCCGGCGACGACAACATCGATGTCGGCGGTGGCCCGACCCATTAGGGCGTCACGGACAAAGCCGCCGGTGAGGTAGCATTCAATGGAGCGCTGCCCGAAAAGCTCCCTCAGCCGTAGCAAGACCTGGGAGGTCTCGTCCTTAAGCGCAACCTCGTTCTTATCGCCTCTATTCAAATGAAGCAACCCTCTCAACTTTTTCGTCCCTAGAGGCACGACCCAATTTGCATGGCGTGTCCCGGTCGAGGCTTACCTTTTAAAAAGCCGCGTCCGATATAAAAAACGGGACTTCTAAAAAGGCCCTGGCAAAAGTCCCGCCCCAGTTTCCAAGGCTGATAATCTCTATATTTCAGGTGTTTCAGTCTCCACCTCTACCTTATATAGCTCATCCATACTGCCCAGGTGGTCGATGTATAAGACGCCGTTAAGATGGTCGATCTCATGCTCTAAAGCCTCGGCCATAAGCCCCTCCCCTTTTACCCGAATCTCCCTCCCGCGGCGATCGATCCCCTTTGCTGTGACCTTTACCGAGCGCTTGATCTCCCCTCGATAACCGGGAACGCTCAAGCATCCCTCGGTAACCAGGTACTCCCCAGACCGCTTCGCAATCTGAGGGTTAACCAGGGCTATCGTTTCCTCGCCCGGCAACTCGATCACGATCACCCGCAGCGGGACCCCTATCTGAGGCGCTGCCAGCCCCACTCCCTGGGCCTGGTGCATTGTCTCCACCATATCGTCGATAAGCCGCTCTACCGACCCATCGACATTCCTCACCCTTTTCGCCTTTCGGCGAAGCAGAGGATCGGGATAAGACAGAATGGGAAGGACTGCCATTAGACCTTCACCCCTTGTTACTTACTGGGCGGAACAGCGATATTATAGCGGAGAATGCGCCCTATTGTCAAAGCAGGCTCACCGGGTCGATGTCGACGGCCCAGCCTTGAGGGATAGGGATTTCCGTCAGAAGACGAACCGGGTCGGCGCCCCGAAGAATGATCTGCCACCGATACCGACCCCGAACCATCTGGATGAAGAGCGGTGAGGGTCCGATGAGGGAGACGTCCATCCCCCATGAGTCCCGCTCCTCCTTGAGCAAGCGATGCATTCTCTGCGCCTCTCTCTGACAATGGGCGCTGTTGGGGTTAGTGTAGAGGAGACGCACCAACCGACTGAAGGGAGGGTTCTCATACTGGCGGCGGAGTGAGATCTCCCGTTCATAAAAGGAGGTGTAATCATGTTGTGCAGCGCAGGCGATGGCATAGTGCTCCGGGGAGTAGCTCTGGACGATGACATGCCCCGCCAGCATGCCACGCCCCGCTCTACCCGCCACCTGACTGAGAATTTGAAAGGTGCGTTCGCTGGCTCGAAAATCGGGAAGGTGGAGGCTAACGTCGGCATTGATCACCCCCACCAGGGTAACCAGGGGCAGTTCCAGGCCCTTGGCGATCATCTGAGTGCCGATGAGGACATCCGCCTCGTGGTTGAGGAACTTGTCCAGTATCTCCTCGTGGGAGTGCTTCCCTCTGGTGACATCGCGATCCCAGCGCAGCAGATTGGCATTGGGGAAGGCGCGACCTGTCTCCTCCTCGACCTTCTGGGTGCCAATGCCCAGAAACCTGATCCTCTTGCTGCCACACTGGGGGCAAACATCTGGAACCGGGGTACGGTAATTGCACTGATGGCAGACCAGGTCCTCCCCTGCCAAGTGATAGGTTAGCGACACATCGCACCTTTTGCAGCGCAGGACATAGCCACAGTCGCGGCACTGAACAAAGGTAGCAGCGCCCCGTCGATTGAGGAACAGGATCACCTGCTCCCCCGATGTCAGGGCCTTTTCCATCCTCGATGCCAGCGACCTGCTGAAGATGCTCCTGTTTCCCGCCTTCAGCTCCTGCCGCAGGTCGATAACCTCCACCTCGGGAAGACGGGCGTCTCCGCCCTTAGCGATTCGCTCAGGAAGCTCCAAGAGCCTATAATCACTGACCTGAGTCCTATAGTAGGTAGTGACATCCGGGGTGGCGCTTCCGAGGATGACCACCGAGCCAGTGAGTTCAGCCAGCTTGATAGCGACATCGCGGGCATGGTAGCGGGGCGATTGCTCCTGCTGCTTGTAGGTCCACTCATGCTCCTCATCGATGACAACAAGCCCCAGATCGGGCTGGGGGGCAAAGATAGCCCCGCGCGACCCTATGACCACGTCGAAAGCGCCCTCCCGAATTCGCCACCACTCATCGAATTGCTCGCCAACTGAAAGCTTGCTGTGAAGCACCGCCACCCTGCCCGGGAAGCGCGAGGCGAAGCGATCGACGGTCTGAGGGGTGAGGGCGATCTCAGGGACGAGAACGATGGCCCGCTTACCTTGAGATATGACCTGTTGCAGAGCGCGGAGGTAGATCTCAGTCTTGCCGCTACCGGTGACACCGTGAAGCAGGAAAACGGGAGGCCTTTTTTCGCCCTCAATGGCTGCTTTTATTTCGCTCCAGGCCGCTTCCTGCGCCGGGGTAAGATGAGGAGCGGGTAACGGGGTAAAGGCGCGATGAGCCAGCGGATCGCGGTATACCTGAACCTGATCGATAGCGACCAATCCCTTTCTCCGCAGCGCCTCCACAGCCGCTGAAGTGCAGCCAACACGCTTTTTCGCTTCGGCAACAGGAAGCGGGCCGGACTGGAGAAGCCTGAGAAGCTCGGCCTGCTTAGGAGCCTTCCTGGCCTCAAGCAGGCTCGCTATCTGTGGCGCCGCCCCAGTAGCCAAGCGAAGATAGGGCACCACCTTTGGCCTCACCCTAACCCTCTCCAGCTCCTGGCTTTTGGCCACCAGCTTTTTTCGAATAAGCTGCCCGATAATAGTCCTGGCCTCTTTTTTGCCCAGAGCCTTCTCTACCTCCACCAGCTCAACCTTCCCCTTCCTGCCGATCAGATGAATAAGTGCCCTCTGGCCTGGGGTGAGCGAGGAAATGGTGGCCTGTGAAGGATTGGGCGCCAGGGTTAGAAAAGTAAGCACCTTGCGCTCAAAGCCGGGAGGCATCATTAAGGCAGCAGCGTCGAAAAGTGATGAAAGGTAGTACTCGCTGATCCAGCGGGCCAGCTCTACATGGGCTGGAGACAGAATGGGGTGAGGGTCAATGAGACCGGCGATGTCCCTGGTCTCCTCCACCGAGGGGTACTCTGTTAACTGGAAGACGATACCCTGGGCCACTCTCGGTCCAAAAGGGACCCATACCGCGTGCCCAACCTCCATATCAAAGGGCACAGCGTAGCAGAAAGTTCGCCGCTGTGCCCCTGGGGAATTCACCGCCACCTCAGCGTAATTCATCCCCTGTTCCTCACGCTTGTTTACGTTCTTCTTTCGGCCTTTTCTCCTCTAGTCTCGCTTTCTTGGTGGTCAGCCCGCGCAGGTAATAGAGCTTGGCCCGGCGCACCTTACCATGCCTCAGCACCTCAACCTTTTCCACGGACGGTGAATGCAGGAAAAAGGTCCGTTCTACGCCAACCCCATAGGCAACGCGCCTCACCGTGAAGTTGGCATTGGCGTTCCCCTTTCTTACCCTGATCACCACCCCCTGGAAAACCTGAGAGCGCACCCGCTCCCCCTCCACAACCTTTATACTTACCTTCACCGTATCGCCGGGGCTAATTACCGGGATATTGGGATTGGGCTCAAGCGGAATCAGCGTATCGATGTCCATCTAGTCTTCCCCTCTTTTCATCCTCTCTAAAAGCCTTCTCTCCTGTGGGGAAAGGTCTGCCCTCTCCAGAAGGTCGGGGCGCCGCTCAAGAGTGCGCAAGATCGATTGCTCCCTTCGCCATCTAGCGATCTCCGCGTGATTCCCTGAAAGCAAAACCGGTGGCACCTCCCACCCTCGAAAAGCCTGGGGGCGAGTATATTGCGGATACTCCAGAAGCCCGCTTGAGTGTGAGTCCTCCCCCACCGCCGCCTCCGCGCCCAGGGCACCGGGCAATTGCCGCACCACGGCATCCACCACCACCATGGCGGCAAGCTCGCCTCCGCTGAGGACATAGTCCCCGATGCTGATCTCATCGGTAACCAGGTGCTCCCGCACCCGCTCATCCACCCCCTCGTAGTGACCGCATATGAGGATTATCTCATCATATTTGGCCAGTTCCCCAGCAAGCCTCTGATCGAAAAGCCGACCCTGTGGTGTGAGCAGGATCAACGGTATCCCCGATTCGCCTTTTTCGCTCTCCCCACACTCTACGCCCCCGCCCTTTATCGACTCCACCGCCTCGAAGATAGGCTCCGGCTTCAACACCATGCCCTGGCCGCCTCCGTAGGGATAATCATCGACAACATGATGTCTGTCCGATGTATATTCTCGAATATTATGAATCGCAATCCCCACCACCCCGCGCTCAATAGCCCGCTTGACGATGCTCTCGCTGAAAGGCCCGTTGAACATATTGGGGAAAAGGCTCAAGATGTGAATATGCATTTTCGCTCTCCCCTCGCTCCCCACCCTCACTTTTTTTCGTTCTCCCCACATTCCCCCACCTCCCCCTTCAAAACCTCGATAGCATGGGGCAGAGCGGGCAGAATGACCTCAAGGCATTCGCGCACCCCCCTCGGGCTGCCGGGGAGGTTAATAATCAGGCTTCCCCCTCTGATGCCGGCCACGGCGCGACTGAGCATGGCCCTCGGCGTCTTTTTCAGGCTCTCGGCCCTCATCGCCTCGGCGAACCCGGGCGCCATCCTGTCTACCACGGCAAGGGTCGCCTCCGGGGTAACATCCCGAGGGGACAGCCCCGTGCCTCCGGTGGTGACGATAAGGTCGATGCCCTCCTCATCGGCCCACTGTCTCAGCCTCCCTGAGATGACCTCCCTCTCATCGGGGACAATATCATATTTTACCATGCGGGCATCGAGGGCGGCAAGGAGCTCTTCGATTGCCTTGCCGCTCTCGTCCTCCCGCTCGCCTCGCGAACCCTTATCGCTAATGGTCAGTATGCCTAAAGTGAACATCCCTTACTAAAGAGGCGGAAAATACTCAGGGTAACTAAACGCAAAGCCGATGTTCTCTCCATACTCATCGGAGAAGTGGATAACCACAATTGCAGGATATTCGGGATACACGGGTATATTGAAGTAATAATATTCACAGTACATCAAAGGTACTATGAAGTAATCATAGTACACCAATTCTGTACTCCATATTTCACTCCAGAAGTAGATCTCTATATCCCAAATCATGGCGTCCAACTCCTCGTCCCACACGTGGACGCTCACCACCCAGTCCCCTAGAATATCATCCCACCAATAGTAGCTCTCTATCCCCTCAAGTTCCTCTTTCGGCGAGACCGCAACGGCGTAGTCGATCTCAGTCTGAATCGGAAGGCTTGGATTATAAGCCCCCTGATACTGCACCAGATCGTAGGCCCAGTTCTGGCCTATGAAGTTACTGATGTCCTTACCCACGGTATAGTTGTTAAGGGCCCAGGGGCCGCCGGGGCTTGTGGAGGGGACGACATCATAGATATCGTGAGAGACATACTGGGCATCGTTATGCACCGACGAGGCGTGAGGGTAGGTATGAGGCGCTGGCACCCTACCCGGTCCTCCCGCCTCGGCGTTATCCCAATAGGGATCGCTAAGGGCGATTTGCCAGGTTAAAGAGTTAACACCAGCCACGGTGATATAGTGACCTCCGACGCGCACCCACCCACCAGGACTCTGCTCCTGCCAGAAGCCAAGGAGCAGGATCACATCCTCGCACCTCTCCACCTCTTCCTCGATCCACAAGAATTCTGGTGCCGGCACCGTTTGCTCATAGTAATAGCCATAGTAGCCCGTGTTGACGAGGTATTGGTCTATTCCCTTTTGCAGGTCGTGGACGTCGGTGCCGGGCATGCCGACCCCGGTTGTCTGGCCATCGGTGTTCATGAGCGAAGCCAGGTTCTTAACCAGTGGATCGACATTCTGAGTGTCGTGGTCATCCCACTGCCCGTAGGATGTGACCAGGAAGTAGTTATCATTGACCGCAGGCGGCGGGACAGGGCTAGGCTCGTTAGCAGAATCGAACCACCACAGGGAATTGGCCACCGCCACCGGCCCACAGTAGGACCAACGCCCCAGAGGATCCTGAGGATCATACCACACATCCTGCTTCTGGTCGAAGTCGGGCATTCCGCTAAGGGCGTAGTCGATAAAACCACCGGGCTTCCAGTACCACCCAGGTTCGAGGGTCGGGGTGGGCGTTGGAGTTGGTGTGGGCGTAGGCGTAACTGTGGGCGTAGCTGTAGGGGTTGCCGTCGGGGTTGCCATCGGTGTAGCCGTGGCGTTTGCTGTTGGTGTCGGCGTGGGTGTAGGAGTGGTTGTTGGTGTTGGCGTTGGAGGGGGAGACACACCCTGACTATTAATGTAACCCCAAACGTTCCCGTGCTCATCGGTGAGTTCGATATAAACATGTTCCGGAGTCTCATTACCCCAGCCCTCGGCATAACCGAGATAGGTTTGGCAAATCTCCATTGGGGGCTCGAAGTAGACGCTGCCGATATGCGTCCCATCCACGTAGAAATGCAAATCATGAATCTTGCCCTCTAGCTCGTATCCCGCGTAGGCATGCAGTTCCACCCAGAGGGTGCCATCAGCATCTACCCAATGTCTGCCAAGGAGCCCGGTGATCTGAGCCGCCCCAGGCACTGGAGTCGGGTATGGTGGGGTGGGAGATACTATGGGTTTTGGCGTCGGCGTGGGTGTAACTGTAGGGGTAGGCGTTGGTGTCGGCTCCGGCAGACCTGGAGGACAGCAGGCACTGAATACTACACCCACCAAAAGGAGTACTACTAGTAAAGTAAGAAATTTAGGATAAGTTCTCTTTTTCAACATCCCCCCTTTCCAGCCGCAATAGCCGACGGTCTGCCATCGCCGACCAAGGCAAGAGTTTTGGCTATCATAACACAAAAAGAACTATTTGAAAAGAGCAACGAATATATAATATTTACGATAAAAGTATTGACAAAGTGTGGGGAAATGTGGTAGTATGTGGATTAAAATGGGGAATGTGAAAATATTTGAGGATTAGGTAAGGATGTTTTCCGGCGAATATGAATATAAGATAGACCCCAAAGGCAGGGTGGCCATCCCCCCCAAGTTCAGGGGCGACTTTTGGGAGGGAATTGTGCTTGCCAGGGGTTTTGAGCGGTGCATCATCGCCTATCCCCCGTCCGTATGGAAGGAGACTGCCGACAAGTTCAATGCCCTGCCGATCACCCGGAGCAGGGAACGAAGGATCGGTCGGGTGATATTCGCCACTGCCTTCAACCTCGAGCTTGACGAACAGGGCCGTGTTATTCTACCACCGAAGCTGCGCCAGTACGCAGACATCAAGGAAACAGTGGTCATCGCCGGGATAAATAACTACCTCGAGATCTGGAGCAAAGAGCTCTGGGAAGAGGAACAAGCCCTCATGGATGAGCAAGCTTGGCAGATTACAGAAGGGATGGAGAGGCGCTAATGACGCCACAAGCACATATCCCCGTTCTCCTCAATGAGGCCGTGGAGGCCCTTCGGGTCGAGCCTGGTGCCCGATATATCGATTGCACTGTTGGCCAGGGGGGGCATGCCGCAGGCATACTGGAGAGGGGGGGGCAACTTCTGGGCATCGATGTTGACCCCCAAGCCGTCCAGGCAGCCAGGGCCAGGCTTCTCCCCTATAGCGAAAATGCTATCTTAATCAACGAAGATTTTAAAAACTTGGAGCAGATCTGCTTTAACCTCGGTTTTCACCCTATTCGTGGCATCCTGTTTGATCTGGGAATGTCATCGCTTCAGGTCAATAACGCGAGCCGTGGCTTTAGCTTTCAGTATGATGCCCCGCTAAACATGCGCTATAACCCCTCCCAAGGGCTTACCGCAGCAACCATCGTTAATACTTTCCCTGAAGACGAGCTAGCTAGCATCATTAAGATGTACGGCGAGGAACATAGAGGCAGGCAAATAGCGAGGTCTATCGTGGCAAATCGCCCTTTTTCCACCACCCGCCAACTTGCCACAGTGGTCAGCCGGACGGTTGGCCTCCGAGGTAGGATTCATCCAGCCACGAAAACCTTCCAGGCACTGCGCATCGCCGTGAACCAGGAATTGGACCGTCTTGAAATAGCGATAAATCAGGCGGCAAACCTCCTCGACCGCGGCGGACGACTGGTGGTAATCAGCTTTCACTCTCTTGAGGACCGCTTGGTCAAGGACTTCCTTAGGAAGGAATCGCAGGACTGTATTTGCCCTCCACAGATACCGGTTTGCGTCTGTGGTCACCGAGCTACCCTTAAGCTAATCACAAAAAGAGTCATCACCCCATCACCCGCTGAGGTTGCAGTCAATCCGCGCAGTCGCAGCGCAAAACTGAGGGTTGCTGAGCGCACTTAGCGCTTATTCTTTGAGAGAGGGACGGGCAGTGTCCTGCCTAGTGGCGGGATTAACACCCTAGTAGCAACAAAATATCTTCGTCGAGCCCAATAACTGGGACAGCGACACTGCCAATCCCTCGCAGGAACCATTAGTAAAGTCATCAAGGAGGTGTATAAGATGAAATGAACACTATTGCAATAAGAAAGATACTGAAGGTCATTCAATTGAAAAGGAGGAGGTAAATGGCAAAGAATGAAGTGATTGCTTCTATTGATGTGGGCACGACCAAGATCTGTAGCATCATGGCTACACAAGGGTATGGAGGGAACCTGCAAGTCCTCGGGGTTGGTGTCCACCCGTCCAGAGGACTGCACAAGGGCCTTGTGGTGAACATACCCGAAGCCAAAGAATCCATTCGGATATCGGTGAGAAAGGCAGAGCAGGCCAGCGGTATAAAAATGGAGTCAGCCTATGTGGGGGTTACCGGCAGGCATGTTAGCTCGCTCAACAAGCGCGGCGTGGTGTCCATCTCTCGTGGCGACCGACTAGTGCGTGCCGATGACCTAAGGCGGGTGCTCCAAGCCGCTCGCGCTGTTACCGTTCCTGTCGACCGGAAGTTGCTGCACGTCATCCCTCGGGGCTATGCCCTCGATGGCCAAGGAGGGGTGCAGAATCCGGTTGGCATGCACGGCTTCAGGCTTGATGTGGAAACCCATATCATCACTGCCGCCGTATCCTCCGTCCAGAACTTGGTTAAGTGTATTCGTGGTGTCGGCATCGAAGTTGAGGACCTCATTCTGGAGCCGCTAGCCAGCAGCGAGGCAGTGCTACGGCCTGATGAGAAGGATGGGGGTGTTATTCTGGCTGACATCGGCGGCGGCACTACGGACATCGCCATATTCAAGGGTGGCAGCATCTGGCATACCGCCATTCTCCCGGTAGCTGGCTATCAAATCACCAGGGACCTCGCTATCGGTTTGGGGCTGCCCTTCGATGTGGCCGAGGAGATGAAGAAGCAACATGGTAGCGCTAAAGTGATGCACAATGACAAGGAAGAGGAACCCACTACCCTAAAGGTTGATAATGGGTACGGTGTTTCGTACCACGAGCTCTGCGAGATAATCAGGTCACGGGTGGAGGAAATCCTGAAGCTGATTGCTCTGGAGCTACCAGGCTCGGATTATGTCAAAGATGTGCCCGCTGGTTTGGTACTAACCGGTGGCAGCTCCAACTTGGCCGGCATAGAAGTTTTGGGGCACGAGGTGCTGGGACTACCGGTGCGGGTAGGAGTGCCGACGGGGGTGTATGGCATCGCCGATATCCTCCCCGATCCCGCCTATGCCACCAGTGTCGGTCTCTTGCTCTGGGGCACAAGAAGGCAGGAGGGGGAGGAAAGTTGGCGACCTAACGGGGTTGGCGAAACCTTCCGCCGCGTCTTTTTCCGGCTCCGAAGATTAATTGCCAGCTAATAGAGAAAGGAGGAGGAAATGGCAAAAACAAGCTTTGTTCCTAGCCCAGCAAGGATTAAGGTTATGGGCCTCGGCGGCGCTGGTTGCAACGCCATTACCCGTATGATTCAAGAGGAGATTCAGGGTGTGGACTTCATCGGGGTGAACACCGATGCCCAGGCTCTACTTCTTACCGAGGCTCCGACCCGCATTCAGATCGGAGAGAAGATGACCAGGGGACTTGGGGTGGGTGGTGACCACCACCTGGGGTTTAAAGCAGCGGAGCAGAGCCGCGACGAACTTAGGGAATCCATTAGTGGCGCCGACATGGTGTTTATCACCGCTGGAATGGGCGGCGGCACCGGCACCGGCGCTGCCCCCGTGATCGCCGAAATGGCTAAACAGTCAAACGCTCTCACCATCGCCGTGGTCACCAAACCATTCGCCTTTGAGGGAGCCCATCGAACCCAGGTGGCTGAGGAGGGCATTACCCAGCTCCTAGATAAGGTGGACACCCTGATCACCATCCCCAACGATCGTTTGCTCTCCATGTGCGATCAGAAGACCGCAGTGGACAGCGCCTTTAAGATAGCCGATGACGTGCTCATGCACGCTGTTCAGGCAATCGCTGAGGTGATCACTGTGCCCGGGCTGATCAACCTGGACTTCGCTGACGTCAAGGCGGTGATGAAGGACGCTGGTCCCGCTTGGATGTCCATAGGGACGGGCAGCGGTAAGACTCGAGCCATCGACGCCACAAATATGGCACTGGCTAGTCCCCTGCTCGATGTCAGCGTCGAAGGGGCCAGAGGAGTGCTATTTAATGTCACTGGTGGAAGTAGCCTCACCCTGTTCGAGGTCAACGAGGCAGCCCAGGTCATCAGCAGGGCTGTAGACCCCGATGCCAATATCATCTTCGGCGTAGTCTTTGACCCCAAGATGGATGACCAGTTGAAGATCACCCTGATTGCCACCGGCTTTGTCTCGGCAAGGGGCCCAAGGATACGTAAAGATGAGGAGCTGCGCCGCCTGCTTGAGGGAACGGAGACGGAGCACGAGCTGGATGTGCCCACCTTCCTGCGCCGACGGCGACCAATGGAAATCCCCAACATACCCGCTAGATCGCACCCATCCACTGTTCGCTAGGCTCCCGGATAACCGGGACCGTCGTAGGGCCGTAGGCCGATCGATCAGCCTACGGTCCTCTTGATTATTGCACCAAATGCTGTGGTATAGGTATTGACAACAACTATATATTGTGGTAATATTGCCAAGCTGCCCCATATAATGTGTTTTTCGTACGATGAAGTGTCCCTTTTGCGGCCATAATGATTCCAAGGTTATTGACTCTCGCGACGTGAATGACGCGGTCCGTCGTCGCCGCCAGTGCCTTGAGTGTAACTCTCGCTTCACCACCTATGAGCGACTTCAGACCACCGCCCTGCTGGTAATTAAGAAGGATGGCCGGCGAGAGGAGTTCAGCCGCGAGAAATTGATCTCCGGGATTAGAAAAGCTTGCGCCAAGCGCCCGGTATCCCAGGAGACCATTGAGCAAACCGTCGATGACATCGAGTCTCAGCTTCACAATCTGGGTAAGGGGGAGGTGGCCACATCGACGATCGGCGACATGGTTATGGAGCGATTGCGTCAGCTCGATGGCATCGCCTACATCCGCTTCGCCAGCGTATACCGGGCTTTCGCCGACATCGAGGAGGTGAAACAGGAGGCCGACGCCTACAGTAGGCTTATACCTGTTGGTGACTCCACAAGCCAGCTTCCCCTCTTTCCGAACGAGGAACTCGATACTGTAGGCCGCGGAGTTGCTGAGAGAGGGACAGGTGATTATAGGTGAGAGTAAGATGAGCGAAAAACCCGGGTCTGAGCGTCTCCTTCGCAACAGGATCGCACATCAGGTTTTCCACTACTGCGAGTCCGAGGGCATATCGGATAGGGAACGGGTGGAGCGGCTCGCCGAGCAGGTCATCGGGCGACTGGAGCAGACCTACCAGAGCTTTCCCGGGATGGAGGCCATTATACCGGAGTCGCGCCTAACCCCCCGCGCTATTCAGGACGTGGTGAAGCAAATTCTCGCCGAAGGGAGCCAAATGGAGATAGCAATAGAACCTACCAAACCCAAAGCGAGGGGGCGGCGCAAGACGGTCAAGAGGGATACCGGATTAAAAGCGCCACCTAAGGCTGTAGGATTCTCGGAGAATGCGCTTCGGGTTCTGGAGAGGAGATACCTTAAGAAGGATGGTAAGGGTCAGGTGGTGGAAACGCCTGAGGAGATGTTTCGCCGCGTGGCCCAGAACATAGCCTCCGCCGAACCCATCTATGATCCTAAGGCGGATGTGAAAGCCAGGGAGGAGGAATTCTATCAGGTGATGGCCGCCCTGGAATTCCTGCCCAACTCTCCTACCATGATGAATGCCGGCCGGGAGCTTCAGCAGCTCTCCGCCTGCTTCGTCCTGCCCATCGACGATTCCATGGAATCCATCTTCGAGGCGGTAAAGCACACTGCACTCATCCACAAAAGCGGTGGCGGCACCGGCTTCTCCTTCTCCAGGCTAAGGCCGGAGGGAGATATGGTCGGCTCCACAGGAGGGGTGGCCAGCGGACCTGTCTCCTTTATGAGAGCCTTTGATACCGCCACCGATGTCACCAAGCAGGGGGGGACGCGCCGCGGGGCCAACATGGCTATCTTAAACGTAAATCACCCCGATATCCTGAAGTTTATCACCGCCAAGGAGAAGGGCAATACTCTCACCAACTTCAACCTCTCGGTGGCGGTGAACGATGAGTTTATGAAGGCAGTTAAGGATGGCGCCGATTATGACCTGATAAATCCTCGCAATAATGCCACAGCCGGCAAGCTTAATGCCAGGGAGGTTTTCGATAGGATTGTGGACATGGCATGGTGCACCGGCGATCCGGGCATTGTTTTTATGGACCGCATAAACCGGGATAACCCAACACCGAAACTAGGGTCTATTGAGAGCACCAATCCCTGCGGCGAGCAGCCCCTCCTCCCCTACGAATCCTGCAATCTAGGATCCATCAATCTGGCGAGGATGGTGTCATGCAATAACGGCGTCCCCGAGATCGACCACCAGAGGCTTGATAGAACGGTGAGGGTGGCGGTCAGGTTCCTGGACAACGTGATCGACGTGAACAACTTCCCCCTGCCACTGATAGCGGAGATGACCAAGAAGACGAGGAAGATCGGGCTCGGGGTCATGGGCTTTGCCGATATGTTGATTAAGTTAGGCATACCCTATGATTCGGAGGAGGCACTCCAGACCGCTGAGGAGGTGATGCGCTTCATATGCGATAAGGCCACCGATGCCTCGATAGAGCTGGCGGAGGAGAGGGGCGTTTTCCCGGCCTTTGAGGGCAGCGTTTACGATGTCCCCGGCGGCTTTATGGTGAGAAACGCCACCAGGACAACCATCGCCCCCACCGGCAGCCTGAGCATTATCGCCGGCTGTTCCAGCGGCATCGAGCCCCTATTTGCCCTGAGCTATGAGCGTAATATATTGGATGGCGATAGACTGGTGGAGGTGAACCCATATTTTGAGGAGGTGGCCAAGAGGGAGGGATTCTACTCCGAGGCGCTTATGAGGGAACTGGCCGAGCGCGGAACCATCAAGAAGATAGAGGCTATCCCCGAAGAGATGAAGAGGATATTTGTCACCGCCCATGACATCAGCCCCGAGTGGCACATCAGAATGCAGGCCGCCTTTCAAAGTTCGACCCATAACGCCGTCTCCAAGACCATCAACTTCCCCCACAGCGCAACCATAGAAGATGTGGCCCGAGCATACACGCTTGCCTACGAAGCAGGCTGCAAAGGGATCACCATCTATAGAGACCGGAGCAAGGATGCGCAGGTACTAAGCATCGCCGCCGGTGAGCCGGTCGAAGCACGGGCCCCGAGAAGGCGAGCTAAATTCACCTCAGGGTTCACGGAGAGGGTAGCTACCGGATGTGGCAATATCTATGTGACGGTAAATTCCGATGAGCAAGGGGTCTGCGAGGTTTTCTCCACCCTGGGCAAGGCAGGCGGCTGTGCCTCAGCACAGCTCGAGGCCATCTCCAGGCTTATCTCCCTGGCGCTTAGGTCTGGGGTAGATATTGAGTCGGTGGTGAAGCATCTAAAGGGCATCCGCTGCCCCTCCATCGCCTGGGAAGAGGGCCACTCCGTGCTCTCCTGCCCAGATGCCATTGGCAGTGTTCTGGAGCGGCGGATCAAGGGGGGTGATAATAACCCTGAAGCCCCTGAGAGAAACGCTTACTTCCTTGGTAAACTCCTGAATGTGCGTGATTTTGAGGATGAGCAGGAATATTTTAGCGTGAACTTGGCTGGGCAGTGCCCGGAGTGCGGCGGCATGCTGATATACCAGGAGGGGTGTCACATCTGCCCCGCCTGCGGTTATACTAAGTGTAGTTAAGAGGAAGATCGTGCCATGCCGAATCTGGACAGCTATATCATGATGGGCCTGGGGGGCTTTTTCGCACTCTTAGGTTTGCTCGCTTTTCTTCAGGCCAGGCAGGAGGAGAGAGGCTACTACGACGCCCTTTCCAAGCGCCGTGACCTGAGGGAATTCTTGACCCACTTGCCTAATATCATCGAACCCGGGGCGCTTAGGATAGGAGGCTTGATACTGATTGTCGTAGGATTGGTTCTGGTCACCATCGGCGGCGTATTCTTGCTGTGAGTCTATTGATAGAGGAGGGCGGATTTGGCAGAAAAAACGGGAGCCAAAGTTACGGAAGAGGAGTTGAGCCCTGATCAAATCAAGAAGCGTCTCGATGCCTTGGATCAGCGCCTGGACGCCATTGACACCATGGTCACTGCTGTCGCCGAGAGGATGATGAACCGACCCCTCAGCGTGTCGGTAACATGCCCCAGCTGCGGTCAGATCATCGAGATCGCCGTAGTGGGCAACGAGAAGATGATGAGATAATGGGGGGGCTTAGGAAACGCAGATTGGGAAGAACGGGCCTAATGGTAAGCGAACTCGGTTTCGGCGCGATGAATATCCCCGATGTCGCCGAGGGGGAAGAGACGCTTAGGCGAGCCCTCGATCTAGGGATAAATTTTATCGATACGGCAAGAGCATATAGAGGCAGCGAATATTTAATCGGCGGGGTGATCGATAGAAGAGAAAGGGACAGCTTTATCGTGGCCTCAAAAACCACCAGTCGCAGCCGGGATGGCGCGCAAAATGATGTTGATAAAAGCTTGAGGAATCTTCGAGTCGATAAAATAGACCTATACCAGTTACACGATGTCAGCCTGGCCGACTGGGATCGGGTAATAAGCGATAATGGGGCACTGGAGGGTTTAAAGGAGGCAAAGAAAAAGGGCCTCATCGAACATATCGGCCTCACCAGCCACACGATGGAGGTTTTGGAGAGGGCCATAGCTTCCGAGGAGTTTGAAACGGTGCAGCTCAAGTATAACCCTTTTGAGAGGGAGACCGGGCGCATCGTTTCCCTGGCTCAGGAAGAGGACATCGGCGTCATTGTGATGAAGCCTTTCGGCGGCCTGGGGATGCCGGCCACGCTCAGGGCATATCAAACGCCTGTAAATCCAAAAACAATGCTCCGCTATGCCCTGTCCAATCCATCCATATCTGTTGTAATACCTGGGGTCAGATTCCCCTGGGAAGTAGAGGACAATGTGGCCCTGGCCGCATCCTATGAGCCAATGTCTCCCTCCGAGATAGGCTCCTGCGATGGCGAAGCGGACGCGCTACAGGCTAAAATGGCAATGAGATGACATGGAACGAAAAAGCGAGGCGAAGGCTCTCAAGGGAACAGGGCACCATATTAAAAGATTGGGGTGGCAAAATCCCCATCGCCCTGATCTACCCCAATACCTATTATATTGGCATGTCCAACCTTGGTTTTCAGACGATTTATGGCCTGCTGAATAGCTACGGCAACATTGTATGCGAGCGTATCTTCTGGGATGAAGATAGCAGTATTGAATCGCAGCGCCCTATTGAGGACTTTGCCATCCTCGCCTTCTCCATCTCCTACGAGCTTGACTACTTCAATGTGGTTCAGATTCTGAAATCGAGCGCTATTCCGCTATTTGCCGCCGACCGCGGTGACCACCATCCCTTAGTGATTGCCGGCGGACCCTGCATTACGACCAATCCAGAGCCTCTTTCACCCTTTTTCGACTGCTTCGCCATCGGAGAGGGGGAAGCCATCGTGCCGGCGGTGCTCAAAACAATCGCTGAGGGCATCCATGGCAAAAGGTATGAGTTGCTTCAGGCGCTCCCCTCGCTTCCGGGGATCTATGTGCCAAGCCTTCGTCAGGATATGCCGGTGTCCCGGCAGTGGGTGCCGAACATCGATGATTTTGCCACCACCTCGGTGGTCCTGACCCGGGATACAGAGCTTGGCGGCATGTATCTCCTGGAGGTGGCCCGTGGTTGCCGCTGGGGTTGCCGCTTCTGCCTCGCCGGTTTTTCGTTCCGACCCTTCCGCTACCGTTCCTTAGATAGCTTGCTAGCGCAAGCCGAAATCGGCCTCAAGCTCGAAAAAAGGATAGGGCTTTTGGGGGCTGCGGTCTCCGATCATCCCAAGCTGGATGAGCTGGTGGCCAGGCTGAGACACATGGGTGCCGGGATAAACGTTAGCTCGTTGAGAATTCGCCCCTTATCACGAGTGGTTCTCAGGGGGCTTGCCGAGAGCGGCACACAAACCCTCTCCCTGGCCCCTGAGGCCGGCTCCGAGAGGCTACGGCAATTCATCAACAAAGGTGTAGCCGAGAGGGATATTATCGAGGCGGTGGAGAATGTTGCCGGGCATGGCCTCAAGCATCTCAAGCTCTATTTCATGATCGGCCTACCTACGGAGACCGATGATGATATCGATGACATGGTCAAGCTGGCACTGACCTTAAAGGGGCGCATTGAGAGGGCCGGGACCCGTCTGACCCTCACAATAGAGCCCTTTGTGCCCAAGGCTGGCACCCCCTTCCAGTGGCTCCCTATGACCGATGCCCAAACCCTGAGACACCGCCTGTCCACGCTAAAAAACAGGCTCGAGCCAAGGGGCATCGAAATCAGGTCGGATAGCGTGGGATGGAGCGTTGTCCAGGGAGTGCTATCGAGAGGCGACAATAGGCTGGCCCAGGCTCTCGCTAGAGTAGATGGAAAATCCCTGTCCTCCTGGCGGCGGGCGCTTGAGGAGACTTCGCTTGACACCGATTTCTACATAGGTCGTGAAATCCCTGTTGATGAGAGGCTACCCTGGTCCAACATCGATTCTGGGGTCGACCTTGCTTATCTGAGAACGGAACTGGCGAGGGCGCTTCTTGGTGAGGAGACTGCTCCCTGCCGGCTCGGCGATTGCCAGGAGTGTGGGGTCTGCTGATATGGATATCGAGCGAAACCTGCGAGAGGTGGAGAGGCGTATCGCCCAAGCGGCCGACAGGGCGGGCAGGTCGCCCGGCGATATAACCATCATCGCGGTGACCAAGGAGGTAGCACCTCAGGCCATCGAGGCTGCCCTCAAGGCAGGCATCAGGCACATTGGCGAGAACAGGGTTCAGGAGGCCGAGGAGAAGCGAGCGCTCCTTTCCGCGTTAGAGCCACACCCCACATGGCATATGGTGGGACACCTTCAGACGAACAAGGTCAAGACAGCGGTGGAGATTTTTGATATAATTCATAGCATCGATTCGCTTAGACTGGCACAAGCAATAAGCCAGCGCGCTGGTAAAACCTTACCCATATTGCTTCAGGTCAACATCTCAGGGGAGGCGACGAAGAGCGGTTTTTTAGTGGCGGAATTGCCCAGGGCGTTAGAGGAGGTCGCTAGCCTGCCGAGGCTTGAGGTCCATGGGCTGACGACCATCGCCCCCCTGGTCGAGGACGTGGAAGAGGTTCGCCCGATCTTCCGCCGGCTACGCGAGCTTAGCGATTCGCTGGGACTGGAGCACCTCTCCATGGGAATGACCGATGATTTCGAGGTCGCGGTGGAGGAGGGGGCAACTATGGTAAGGATCGGGCGCGCTATCTTCGGAAAGCGAGGCTGAGGTGAAAAAGGAAGTAAAAAGAAGGAAACTAAACGTTCTACTTCAGACGGGGCCGCTTACACCCCCCGATTCCTTGGTGTGGGATCTACAGAACAATGGGGATATGTCCATCGATGTCAGGTATTTAGGGACATATTTCCGCGTCGGAGGGGCTGCAACATTCATTAGGATTATTACCGCCGATGTCGAGATCCTGACCGATATCATTCACCGGCATTCCAAACGACTCAAGACCAGGGGATTCGATGCGCTGTCTCTCCTGGTGGGAGGTGTAATAGATACCGATGAGGAAGTGGTAGGCTTTCGGAATGTGCGGTTTCAAAGACAGCTATCTTTAAAGGACAAATCCCAGGACGAAATCAGGGAGATACTGGAACAAGGTGGATAGGTTATGAAGATCGCCTTTATCGGCGGTGGGGTTATGGGCGAGGCCATAATCAAGGGGACTCTGGCTAAAGGGCTGACCAGGCCTCAAGATATCATCGTTAGCGATGTCGACCAGGAGCGTCTTACCGCCGTGAGCCAGGGCTATGGTATCCGGACTTCAGCCACCAATCGCCAGGCGGTAGAGGGCTCAGAGGTCGCTATTATCGCGGTCAAGCCTCAAAATCTGGCTGAGCTTATGCCCGAGCTGGCTGGGGTATTCACCCAAGATCAGCTTGTGATCTCCATCGTCGCCGGGGCCAGGATGGCCACAATCGCCAAGGGCCTGGAGCATGGCGCAGTGGTGCGTGCCATGCCCAATACCCCGGCTCAGATCGGCGAGGGGATGAGCGTATGGACCGCTTCAAGCGAGGTCAGCCAGAGCCAGAAGGAAATAGCGCAGTCCATTGTGGCAGCATTGGGTAAGGAAATCTATGTGCCCGATGAAGAATATATCGATATGGCCACCGCGGTTAGTGGCAGTGGGCCGGCCTACATCTTCCTGGTCATGGAGGCCCTCATCAATGCTGCTGAGCGCATCGGCCTGCCCCATCAGATGGCGGAGGAGCTAGTGCTACAGACGGTGCTTGGGGCGGCGCGTCTTGCTCGACAAACGGGCAAGGATCCCAGGGAGCTAACAGAAATGGTTACCTCCCCAGGAGGGACCACAGCAAAGGCTATTTTCGAGCTTGAGGAGGGTGGGCTTAGAGCCCTCGTCGCTCGCGCTGTTGGTGCCGCATATAAAAGAGCGAAGGAGCTGGGGGGATAAGTGGACGTCTTCCTCTTACTTATCATTTATTTATGTCAAGCGTATGCCTTTATTATTTTTCTACGGGCAATCCTCTCATGGTTTGCACTTCCACCCAATAACCCGATAGTGGTCTTCCTCGATCGGATTACCGAACCCATCCTGGCCCCGCTTCGCCGGGTGATTCCCCGGGTTGGCATGGTCGATATCACCCCATTGGTTGCTATCATTATTCTCATAGTTATTGCTCGTCTTATCCTTCTTATCTAATGGAGAAGATGTATAGGAAGATCGATTTGCATGTTCACACCCCCGTATCCTCATGCTACGTAGATTACATGAGGCCGGAGGCCAATATCAAAACCTCGCTCGAGGAAATCGTCGATGCAGCTATTGCCGCTGGCCTCGAAGCTATCGCCATCACCGACCACAATAGCGCTGAGGGGATTCAAGGGATACGGGAGATAGGGCAAAGGAACGGCTTATGTATCTTCCCGGGGGTGGAGATATCGGCGAGGGGAGGGCATGTCATTGCCATCTTTGACCAGGATACCCCTATCGAGGGGTTGCACCACCTGGTAGAGCTATTAGGCTTCAGCGAGGAGCAGCGAGGTCATGGCTTCCATGAGACCGCTCTATGGCTGGATGAGGTATTCCAGAGGATCGAGGAGAGTGGTGGCCTTGCCATCGCCTCACATATAGACCGGCGACCAAAGGGCTTCATCGCCGGTGAGGAGCCCCTTAAGGACAGGCAGCGAATACACAGCAGTAACTACCTAAGCGCTTTGGAGATTACCATACCATCCGATAGATCCCTCTGGAATCAGGGGCTGATGCCCAACTTCCCCAAGAGATATGCCTGCATTCAGGGGTCGGATGCTCACGAGCCAAAGGAGGTCGGCAGGCGCCCGCTATATGTTGACATCCCAACCATCGATCTTAATGGGCTACGCCTCGCCTTACGGGAGTATGAGGCCAGAATAAGGTTCCCTGAAGACCTCGCCAACGAGAACTCTTGCTATTGACTTTAATCCCCAACTAGGGTAAATTGTTTTTCGAATATGGGTAAGATCGCCATTGTCACCGATACCACAGCTTGCCTCACCAGGGAGCTATTGGAGCAGTATGGCATCCGCATAGTGCCGATAAGCATCCTTTTCGGCGATCAGGTATACAAGGAGTACGTGGACATAAGCCCTTCCGAGGCCTACCAGCTTCTGCAGAAGGATCCAGAACACTTCGCCACAGCGGCGCCATCGCCTGAGGATATCCTCCAGGTCTACCGCGAGCTGAGTACGAGTACGGAAATCATCCTGTGCATCACCATCTCATCAAAGTTGAGCGCCGTTCACTCCTCGGCCCAAGCGGCCCGGGAAGTCTTTAAAGAGGAATCCCCCCAGACCACCATCGAGCTTTTTGACTCTTACAATGTGGCTGCCGCCGAGGGCTTTATTGTCCTGGCGGCGGCAAGGGCAGCGGCCGAGGGCCAGGGCCTGGCTGAGGTCATTAAAGCGGCGCAGGCGGTGCAAGACAAGGTCAACTTCCTCTGTCTTATGGAAACCATACGCCATGCATACCGGTCGGGACGTATCCCCAAGGTTGCGTCACAGATAGGGTCTGCGCTAAGTGTCAAGCCAATACTCGGCTTTTCCGATGGTGCCATCACTTTCGTTGGCATCGCTAGGAGCAAAGAGCGTGGGGTGGAGCGAGTCCTCCAGATGACGAGGGAGAGGGTCGGGGGAAAACCGGTGCATATGGCAGTGATGCACGCCGATGCCCTTGATGAGGCCCATAGGCTCAAGGAGCGGGTAGCATCAGAATTCGAATGTATTGAACTCTGGATCAGCGAGTTCAGCCCGGTAATGGGCTACTCGACCGGCCGGGGACTGGTTGGGCTTTCCTTCTACGCCGACTGAGAATGTTATCGTGGATAAGGTTGCTATTGTCGCCGATAGCATAGCTTGCCTCACCACAAAGATGATAGAGCAGTATGGGATTCGTATAGTGCCGTCAAACATCCATTTCAATAACCAGGTTTATCGAGAGTATGTGGACATAAGCCCATCAGAGGCCTACCGGCTTTTGGAAAAGGACCCCGAACGCTTCACCACATCGGCGCCGTCCCCCACAGACTATCTTGAGGCCTATCGCGAGCTAAGCACAAGAGCCGAGAGCATCCTTTGCATCACCCTTTCCTCAAAGCTTAGCATGCTTCACGACGCCGCTGCATTGGCAGCAGAGCAGGCTAAAAAAGAACTTCCTCAGACCCAAATAGAGCTTTTGGACTCCCAAACTGCTGCTGCCGCAGAGGGCTTTGTCGTCCTGGCGGCAGCAAGGGCGGCGGCCGAGGGCCAGGGCTTGGCTGAGGCCATTACGGCGGCAGAGACTGTCAGGGAGAAGGTCACTCTCTATGCCTTGATGGACACCATACGCTATGCGTACCGCTCAGGACGTATACCAAAGGTTGCAGCGCGGGTAGGATCTACTTTCAGAATCAAGCCAATATTCACCGTTTCCGATGGTGTGGCTCACTTTGTTGGCATCGCTAGAACCAAAGAGCGCGCGGTCGAGCGAATCATCCAGATGACGAGTGAGAAGGTCGGGGTAAAGCCAGCGCATATGGCGGTAATACACGCCGATGCGCTATATGAAGCCCAAAGGCTTAAGGAGCGCGTAGCCTCGGTGTTTAATTGCGTAGAACTCTGGATCAGTGAGTTCAGCCCGATAATGGGCTACACTACAGGACGAGGACTACTCGGCTTCGCCTTCTATAGCGAGACGTAGCCGCAGCACTCTTAAGTAGGACCTCTGATAGTTGAGGCAAGGTGACGCTCGCTGAAGATGTGCAAAAATTAAGAGAAAGCCTGGGCCAATTACCCGAGCCTAGCGTCAACCCGGCTTTCATCGTGGTTAGTGGCCTGCCCGGAAGCGGGAAATCCTACTTATGCCGCAGGCTGAGCGAGCGTCTCCCCTACCCTATCCTGGAGAGCGATGCCTTGAGAAAGGCGCTTTTCACCTCGCCAGATTATGGCCTCGCGGAAAACAACCGCTTGTTTCGGGCCTGCCACCTGCTTATTGAGGAGCTACTGAGAAAAGGGATACCTCTCATCTTCGATGCCACGAACCTAGTAGAAAGTCATCGGGAGCACCTCTATCACATTGCCGACAGCGTTAGAGCGAAGCTGATCATCCTGCGTGTTGAGGCTCCACCGGAATTGGTGCGCCAGCGCCTCAATGATCGCCTCTCCGCTACCGACCGTGAGGACAAATCAGAGGCCGACTGGAAGGTGTACCAGAAGATGAAAGCCTCAGTGCAACGCATACGCCGCAACCACTTCGCCGTCGATACCTCCAGGGACATCACACCGGTAATCGATAAGATTGTGCGAGAGGTAAACCGCTGATTCCACCTTTGTCCACTGTCTTGTATGCAAATCTAGGTTCTGATAATATGAAGCCACAACGGCAGAAAAGGAGGACGAGATGGAGGTCAAGGTTGTGGCCGGGGATATCACAAAGCTTAAACTTGATGCCATCGTAGTCAATCTCTTTGAAGGTGTGGAAAGCCCTGCAGGAGCCACCGGAGCGGTGGATCAAGCCCTCGACGGGATCATTACCCAGCTCATCGCTATGGGCGAGATCAAGGGAAAGCTCAACGAAGTGACCTTAATCCACAGCATGGGGAAGATAGCGCCGGCAAGGGTAGTGGTTGCCGGTTTAGGGAAGGAAAAGGAGCTAACCCCATCGAGGATTCGCGGAGTGAGCGCCGAGGCATGTCGCTCCCTGAGGAGGGTGGCAGCGAAGAGAGTGGCTACCATTGCCCACGGGGCTGGCCTGGGAGGCATCGACGCTGAAAAATCGGCTCAGGCAGTAACAGAGGGCGCCATCTTGGGGCTCTATACCTTCCGCAGGCACCAGACCAAGGAGCCGGAGCAAAAGGAGATCGATGAGCTCCTCATCGTGGAGAGGGATAAGGAAAAGCTCGCTGAGCTGGAGCGTGGGAGCACCAGAGGGAGGATAATGGCTGAGGCGACAAACCTCGCCCGGGATATGGCCAACGAACCGGCTAATAGTATGACGCCCACGGACATGGCGGAGGTGGCGCGAAAGGTAGCCCAGGACTACGGTCTTGAATGCCAGGTATTGGAGCAAGAGGACATGGAAAGGCTGGGGATGGGCGCTCTCCTCGGCGTGGCCCGGGGAAGCAGGCAGCCACCAAAGCTCATCGTCCTCAGCTATAAAGGGGGCGACTCATCAAAAAGCCCGCTAGGCATCATTGGCAAGGGTATAACCTTTGACTCCGGAGGAATATCCATTAAGCCATCGGAGGGAATGGGGGACATGAAGGGGGACATGGCTGGTGGCGCAGCCGTTATCGCTGCCATGCGAGCCATAGGAGAGCTGAAGCCAAATATAAATGTTACTGCCCTCATCCCGGCAACGGAGAACCTCCCCGACGGCGCTGCCATAAAGCCCGGGGACATCCTCAGGGCGATGAATGGCAAGACCATTGAGATCGTGACCACCGATGCCGAGGGGCGGCTCATTCTGGCCGATGCCCTCTGCTATGCCAGCAAACTAGAGCTTTCACCCCTGGTGGATGTCGCCACCCTGACCGGTGCCTGCCACATCGCCCTGGGCGACTTCTGCACTGGCGCCTTTGGCAACAATCAGGAGCTCGTTGATATGGTTATAAAGGCCGGTGAGGGGGCTGGCGAGTGCATCTGGCAAATGCCCATGTATGAGGAGTATAAGGAACAGAACAAGAGCGATGTCGCCGACATCAAGAACTCCGGCGGCCGATGGGGAGGCGCCATCACCGGGGCTCAGTTCCTCGCCGAATTCGTTGATGAGACGCCCTGGGTTCATCTGGACATTGCGGGCACATCGCGCGTCG